>Ga0351861_1074_pt1 | contig 22222 bp, 24 predicted proteins | sample BONcelHFGM3001F9_FD_206795 | JGI IMG/M metagenome (GOLD analysis project Ga0351861, IMG submission 206795) | Enriched cells from coal bed in the Powder River Basin, Montana, United States - BONCAT cells FGM rep2 HSBNCT.FGM.300.1.F9 ...
TAATGTTTATTCTTCTTATTTCTTTATATTTGTTTTTATGGTTTGTATTATATGATTTTTATTCAATATTTACCCATTACACAATTCCTCTCTTTACCCTGTGTAGAATTCCTGATAAATTTTTCTTTAACATTATAATTTTCACATTTCTGCCTTTGATATATATATTGAATTACTTTATCCTGAGAAGATATAAAGAAATACCATTTGCGGTAAATATTATTCTTTTATGTTCTTTTACAATTTCTTCTCTGTTCTCCATCCTGACCTATCCCATCGGTGCACCAGATATTTTTAATTACATAATTTCCTGTAAAACTGCATATTATCACCATCTTAATCCCTATCTTCATACCTTCGGTTCCTTTACAACCGACCCTTTAATAAACTATTCAAATACAGTAAATATGACTCTTGGATATGGACCTGCCTGGCTTATGTTATCTTACATACCATTTATTTTTTCCGGCTTTAATTCCATAGTTTCTATGCTTCTATGGTATAAAATCTTTAATGTCTTATTTCTTATCGGTATTTCTATTCTTATATACCATTATGAAGAAAGAGATAAAAAATGGGTTTCTCTTTATCTGTTTATAGGAAATCCTCTTGTATTATTCGAAGGAGTTTTAAATGGACATAATGATTTAATGATGGCTTTTTTCTTAATTTTTTCAATCTTTAAATTAAGGAAACATTCCATCTATGCTCTGCCTCTTCTCACAGCCAGTGCTATGATTAAATTTTTCACATTACCGTTAATCCCGTTATATCTTATGGAAATGATAAGGAGTAAATGGAAGCTGAAAAAAATAATATTGACCTGTCTTTTATCTCTCCTGTTATTGATTATAACTTTTACTCCTTTCTGGGATAAAGGGAACATGCTGCAGGGATTATTTAATGGAATGAACTCATATCATAAAACAGACGGCATATCAATACCTGCCATAGTAAGACAATATATGGAAATCAAGAAGATAAAAGGATTTTTCTATGTAAAATCTATGTTTACAGGCATATTTATAGTTTTCACGATAATAGAGATTCTATACATAAAAGGTAGATTTGAAGACAGAATAATAGATATTTTATTGTTCTTCTTAATCACTATTTCATTATTTTATCCCTGGCATCTTATAACTGTTCTTGCAGTTTTATCTATGTCCGTAAATAAATGGCACATAAATTATCTTCTGTTTGCTACTTTCTCAGGCATGTTTTTCTATCCTTTAAGTGTATTGTTATGGGGTTTTTCCGGACTATCTGATTTTTCCGTTTATTTTTGTTTATCTTTATTTATGATTGTCCCTGTTTATATATTTTTTACCGGAAATAAAAGAACAGACAGAATTACCTGTTGCCATAATATAAGACGTGTGCTATAATTTTTCTTATCTCAAGGAAGGTAAAAAAATATGTTACATCCAAATGAAAAAAAAGCAATGGAATTAAAAGTGGATATTCCCCAGGAAAAACTGGAGGCTAATTATTCCAATTCAGTTCTCATGCAGACAAGTCCTTATGATTTTATATTTAATTTCGGCCAGCAGCTCGGCAATACTCTGAAGGTCAATTCCAGAATTGCCATGAGTCCCCAGCATGCAAAATCATTTCTTAAAATATTAAAGGATAATATAGATCAGTATGAAAGAGCCTTCGGTGAAATAAATCTCATACCACAGATAGTAAGAAATTCCGAAGAAGAAACACTGCCCCCCTATTATCCGCAGAATTAACAGGTCCTATAATATCGACGTGTTTAACCGATCTGTTTATTAGGGATCTATAGATATTCCTCCCGTAACGCGCAATGGCATTAAGATAAGAAACATATAGCAAATTGGCTGCCTGGTGCTCTGGAGAAAAAATATCACGGCGGCACAAGTGTATTTAATTGATTACAGTGTAAAGTAGCATGATGTAAGCTCTAACAGATATAAATGTTACAGTTTAGATTTTTTCGGAGGAGCGCCAGGCAGCCAATTTAGAGGGTTATAACGTTAACTTAATGACATTGCCCGTAACGCGTTAGCGTTACGAGCATAAAATAGTTCTTGATAGATTTTTATCTCTATGATATAATATGGTTTTGTAAAATTAAAATACAAGGAGGCAGAGGGGTTTTGCCCTGATTGTTATGAAAAAAGATATACATCCAAAATGGTTGGAAACAAGTGTTTCCTGCGTATGTGGGGAAAATTTTAAAACTTTTTCCACAAAGAGTGTACTCAAGGTTGAAATTTGTTCTAAATGCCACCCATTTTTTACAGGCAAACAGAAAATAATCGATACTGAAGGTAGAGTAGAAAAATTCTTCCAGCGTTACGGAATGAAAGATGAATTAGAAAAGATTGCCCAGGAAAGAGCCAATTAGTTATAAGCGATGAGTGATGAGTAATATTTCTCATCTCACCTCTTATTTTGTCTTTCACTTTTTAGAAGGAGATGTTTTTGTGCCCTATAAGTCAAAGGGAGGATGGATTGAAATTGTCTGTGGGAGCATGTTCAGCGGCAAGAGCGAAGAACTTATAAGAAGGGTCAGAAGAGCGAAGATTGCAAAACAAAAAGTTAAAGCCTTTAAGCCTTTTTTAGATGATCGTTATGCCAGAGATGCAGTGTCTTCCCATAATGGAGAAAAGATAGAAGCCCTTCGCGTAGAACATCCTGATGATATATGGAAGTGTCTTGATGATGATACTCAGGTAGTTGCTATAGACGAGGTTCAGTTTTTTTCTCCTTCTATTGTTTCTGTCTGCCAGGAACTTGCCGATAAAGGGAAACGTGTTATTCTGGCCGGTCTGGACCAGAATTTTAAGGCAGAACCATTTGGGCCTATGCCTCAACTTCTTGCTATTGCAGAACATGTTACAAAACTTCATGCTATCTGTATGGTATGCGGCGAAGAAGCTTCCCGGTCACAGAGAATAATAAACGGCCATCCCGCAGGATCTGATAGTCCTACAATACTGGTAGGTGCCTCGGAATCTTATGAAGCAAGATGCCGCCACTGTTATCAGAAGGGTTAAAACAGAACTGTATCTTCTAAAAATATTCCTCCCGTTACGCGTTACGCGTTACGAAAAGAATATTAAAAGTTCTGAGACTGATTATGTTGTTTTTATGGTTAACAAAAAGAATAAAGGAATATTATGTTGATAAATGCATCTGAAAAATCGTCAGACACATCTGCCGATAAAGATTTTCTCTATGGCGGGCAGGCTGTTATAGAAGGTGTCATGATGAGGGGAAAGACTCACATGGCAGTGGCAGTGAGAAAAAGTAATAATGAAATTTACATACAGAAGGAAGAATTAAATAGCTTTTTAAGAAAATATAAATTTTTAGATAAGCCCCTTATAAGAGGTTCTGTAGTGCTTGTAGATGCATTGAGAATGGGAGTAAGGGCTCTTTTTATTTCTGCAAAGGAAAGTATGGGAGAAGAAGAAGCTCAAAAAGAACTTGGCCCCGGTGCTATAGCTGTTACCTTTTTCTTTTCTTTTCTCATTGGTATAGCTCTTTTTATAGTTTTTCCCACATGGGTTACCAGTCTTGTTAAAACAAAATATATTACAGAATTTTTTATAAATAAAGATATTTTAAATGTAATTTTTTTGAATTTTACCGAAGGTTTTATAAGGGTAATTCTTTTCCTCGTATATGTGTTGCTTATATCTCAGATGGCGGAAATAAAGAGAATTTTTCAGTATCATGGTGCAGAACACAAGGTTATTTATAATTATGAATCAGGAAAACCTCTTACTGTAGAAAATGCAAAAACCTTCAGCTGCCGTCATCCTCGATGCGGTACAAGTTTTATAATTATGGTACTCATTATGAGTATAATTCTTCATGCTCTCTGGGGATGGCCTGATCTCTGGGTGAGAATAGTTTCCAGGCTGGTAATGCTTCCTCTTATAGCGGGACTGGCCTATGAAATGACCAGACTGGCAGGGAAAAAGAATCCTTTTTTCAGCGTTCTTGTTCGTCCCGGAGTATGGCTTCAGGTGCTTACCACAAGAAATCCTTCAGATGATCAGATTGAAGTAGCTATAAAGGCTTTTAAAGAAATTTTACCTGAAAGTGCAGGGAATATTCCTTCTCCGTCTACTTCATGAAAAAAAGAACATTTTCTCATTTCAGTCTTGGTTGTAAAGTGAATCAGGCAGAAATGGACAGCCTCCATAGATTATTACTTCAGAATGACTGGCAGAAAGCCGCACCTTCCGAGAAAGCCGATCTCTGTATCATTAATACCTGTACTGTAACCAATATGGCAGACAGAAAATCCAGACAAAAAATAAGAAGGGTTATAAATGATAATCCCGGGGCTTTTATTATAGTTACAGGCTGTTATGCAGAAGGCAGAAAAAAAGAAGTGGAACATATTCAGGGTGTCAGCCTTGTCCTTGGAAATGAAGAGAAACTCGTCCTTCCTGAAATTTTGAAAGAGAAATCCATCATTGAACACACTCTTCACAATTCCAATTATTCTGATTTTATCCCTGAAGGCAGAACAAGGGTATTTCTTAAAGTGCAGGAAGGTTGTGAAAATTTCTGCTCCTATTGTATAATTCCCTATGTGAGAGGAAAAATAAAAAGTATTCCTCCCGGGGAAGTAATAGACAGGGTAAAAAGCCTTTCCCTGAGCGGCTATAAAGAGATTGTTATAACAGGTATAAATCTTGGAACTTACGGAAAAGATCTCTCTTCAGGAATAAATCTTACAGGGTTATTGAGATTAATATGCAGCAAAACAGAACTGAATAGACTCAGGCTGAGTTCTATAGAGCCTTATATAGATGAAAATTTTCTTGACCTTTTTAGTGAATATAAAAATCTGTGCCCCCATCTTCATATTCCTCTTCAGCATGGTCATAATAAAATACTTCAGGATATGAACAGACATTATACTGTAGAAAAATACAGGGAATTAATAAACATGGCAGGAAATAAAATAAAGGATCTTTCTATTACTACAGATGTAATGGTAGGGTTCCCAGGAGAAGAAGAGGAACATTTTTCTGCTACAAAGAACTTGATAGAAGAATTAAAATTTGCCAGACTTCATGTTTTCTGTTATTCTCCAAGGGAAGGAACTGAAGCTGCCAGATTGCCGGGACAGGTAGATGAAAAAACCAAACAGGAGAGAAGTAGGATTTTAATAAAAACAGGAGAATATGTGACAGAAAATTTTTATAAGAAATTTATAGGAAGAACTATGGATGTTCTCTTTGAACATAAACCTGATAAAAAAACAGGTTTACTTAAAGGCCTTACAGGTAATTATCTTTCTGTCCTTGCCAGTGGAGAAAAGAGCTTCGCCGGACAGATAATGACTGTAAAGATAAAAGCCATAGAAGATAAATTTTTATCAGGAGAAATTTTATTATGAATCTTGATCACAAAAAAACTATGAAAATCGTATTTTTTTTGTCACTAATCACCTGTTACCATGTTCAGAGGAAACAGGGAATAGAATTTTATTAATTGTCTCTTTCCTCGCGTCACGCGTTACGCGTTACGCGTCACGATTTAATATATTTGAGACAGTTATTTAATTGTCATTCCTGGACTGAAGGTAATAATGAAAAATTCTCTTACTTTTTAAGAGGAAAGTAAGGAAATAGTATGGAATATTAATAGGAGTTTAAAGTTTATAGTTTAAAGTTTATAGTTTTTACGATCATTCAACTATAAACCTTTAACTTTAAACTATTTAAAGAGGAGAATTAAAGGAAGCTATGGAAAAAACCGATGTAAAACAAAAACCTGAAGATGTATGGATAAAGTGTGAACAATGCGGAGAAGTAATATATCAGAAGGATTTTATGGTTGACCTGAAGGTATGTCCTAAATGTGAACTTCATTATCCGCTTAATGCTATGGAAAGGATAGATACCTTTCTGGATAAAGATTCCTTTCGGGAAATAGATAAACATTTATCTTCCGTTGATCCTCTTGAGTTTGGTGAAGGTTATAAGGTTAAATTACTTAAGGATAGAAAACAAACAGGATTGAATGAAGCAATTGTAACAGGTACAGGGAATATTGGGAAACACAGGATAGTATTCGGAGTAATGGATTTCAGGTTCAGAGGTGCCAGTATGGGGTCTGTTGTAGGTGAAAAAGTAGCAAGAGCAGTAGAAGTTTCTCTGAAAGAAAAAATACCTCTTATACTGTTATCCAGTTCCGGCGGTGCAAGAATGCAGGAAGGTATGTTTTCATTGATGCAAATGGCAAAAACCAGTGCTGCCCTTGGCAAACTTCGCGGAACAAATATACCTTATATATCCATAATGGCCAATCCGACAACTGCCGGTGTGGCAGCAAGCTTTGCTTCTCTTGGAGATATTATTATAGCAGAACCGAAAGCACTCATAGGTTTTGCAGGTCCCAGGGTTATAGAACAGACTATCAGACAGAAGTTACCGGCAGGTTTTCAGAGAGCGGAATTTTACCTGGAACATGGTATGGTGGATATGGTTATCCATCGTAAAGAACTCAGGGAAACTGTTGGAAAATTACTTGATTTTTTAAGTCCCGTTGAGTAAAGGAGAGATAATATGAAAGGTGAACTTCCAATAGAGAAACCGCTCCATGAACTGGAAGCAAAGATTTTAGAACTTAAAAAACTTTCAGTCCATGCAGATATAGATTTATCTGCAGAAATAATTGCACTGGAAGAAAAAGCCAGAAATTTCAAGAGAGATTTTTTCCAGAATCTTAATCCATGGGATAAGGTTAAAGTGGCAAGACATCCTCAGAGACCTTTTACCCTTGATATTGTAGAAAGAATTTTTCAAGATTTTACAGAACTCCACGGAGATAGAATTTTTCGTGATGATCCTGCCATAATAGGAGGTCCTGCCTTTTTGGACGGACAGAGGGTTATGGTAATGGGCCATCAGAAGGGAAGAGATACAAAGAAAAATCTTGCCAGGAATTTTGGTATGCCCTATCCGGAAGGATTTAAAAAAGCGGCAAGGCTTATGAGAATGGCTGAAAAATTTTCTCTTCCTGTTATTTCTTTTATTGATACACCGGGAGCCTATCCTGGTATAGGAGCAGAAGAAAGAGGACAGTTTGTGGCAATAGCGGAAAATCTTCTATCAATGTCACTGTTAAAGGTTCCTATTATAGTTGTAGTGATTGGAGAAGGCGGAAGCGGAGGTGCTCTCGGTATAAGTGTGGGAGATAGAATTTTAATGCTTGAACATTCCATTTACTCTGTAATTTCACCTGAAGGATGTGCTTCTATTCTCTGGAGAGATGCTTCAAAGGCAGATGAAGCAGCAAAAGCATTGAAACTTACCGCTCAGGATCTCATAAAATTTAAGATTATTGATGAAATAATAACAGAACCTCTTGAAGGGGCCCATACAGATATTGATTTTACTGCGGAAAATATAAAAATTGCTATAAAGAGAAATCTTGAAGAATTAAAGAAATTTTCACCGGAAAAAATTGTTGAATTAAGATATGAAAAATACAGAAAAATAGGCGTATTTAAAGAGAATCGTGACGGGTAACGCGTAACGAGTAACGCGGGTAAGATAAAGAGTTACACGATTTTTATAGATTATATTTAATGAATATTATATTCTATTGCAGATGATTGGTTTCAAGCATAATACTCGCGTCACGCGTCACGCGTCACGCGTTACGATAGTTAAGGAGAGGAAATGTACCACAGGAGAATTGCTGTAATGACTGCTGGGGGGGATTCGCCCGGTATGAATGCAGCCATAAGAGCAATAGTGGTAAAAGCTATTGAGTATGGCTTTGAAGTTCTTGGAATTAAAAGAGGGTGGATGGGACTCCTGAATGAACAGATTGAAGATCTTGATATAAATTCTGTATCAGAGATATTACCTTTAGGAGGAACCATACTTGGTACTTCAAGACATAATCCTCTCAAACAACCTGATGGTGAAAAAAAAGTTCTTGCCAATATAGAAAAAAATAAAATTAATGCTATAATTGTAATAGGAGGAAGAGATTCTCTTGCAGTAGCAGCTAAAATTGCCAGGGTAGGAGTTAATGTAATAGGTATACCAAAGACCATTAATAATGATATATCCTATACTGACTACTGTATCGGTTTTGATTCTGCCAGGGCAATTGTATGTGATTGTATTGATAAATTAAGTACAACTGCCTTCTCCCATCACAGAGTTATGATTATAGAAACAATGGGAAAGGAAACAGGGTGGATAGCTCTCCTTGGAGGGCTATCAGGCGGTGCTGACTGGATACTGATCCCTGAGGTGGAAATTGATATAGAAGCAGTATGCAGACAACTCTATAAAAGACGTACTTCAGGGAAACATTTCAGTGTTGTAGTTGTTGCAGAAGGAGTAGTTTTGCCCAATATGAAGAAAGAAGTTCTGGAGATTAAAGATGAATTCGGACGCCCCAGATATGATCTTCGTAATGTTGGGAAAGCCCTTGGCAGCTACATTGAACATTCGACTAATTTTGAAACCAGGGTTACAGTACCCGGTTATCTGCAAAGAGGTGGTATACCAACATCTTATGACAGGATACAATCTACTCATCTTGGCATAGCTGCTGTAGAAACAGTAAAAGACAGAATGTCTGATGTAATGCTTGCCTATCAGGGTAATAAAATCTGCCGTGTAGATATGGAAGATGCTCTTATAAATTCTCCAAAAGTTGTGGATCTGGAACTTTATGAAGAAGCCAGGCTTTTTTGTGATATTTAAAAGGAGAGTATGTAATGAAAGAACGAAGAATTAAAAAGAGATTCTATTATACAATATTATTATTAAGTATTTTTACCATATTAACTGTTGAATTGTTAATGGTTCTTAATAGATCTTCCATGCAGGCTGAAAAAATGGATAAGAAAATATCTCAAATGCAGGGAAATATAGATAGTTTAAGAGAAGAGAATGGAGTCTTAAGAAAACAGATAGGCCAGCTGGAAAATGGAGAATATATAGAAAAAATAGCAAGGGAAGAGCTTGGAATGGTGAAAAATAACGAGATAGCTCTTGTAGAAATAAATAATCATCCAAAGAGTAATATAACAGATAATATAGAAGGAAGGGAGGGGACACAGTCTATAAGAAGAACACCGGGTACTATAGAACTTTCAAAGAAAAGTGTAAAAGATTTTTTCAATAAAGTGTTTAACTCTATAAGTATAAAAGAGAATTAGTCCAATCTTGACATTGAGGTAGGGCTAACGTATAATCAAAATGTTTTATACAGAAGAAAGGATTGTGCTAGAAAGGTGTCCCTGGAAATAGGATTAATTGTTGAAGGAAAAGTTGTAAGTATAACGAAATTCGGAGCTTTTATTGAACTTCCAAATGGCCATACAGGCCTTGTTCATATATCTGAAATTTCTTCAGAATATGTAAAGGAAGTTAAAGATTTTCTTAAAAAAGATGACAAGATAAAAGTAAAGATAATCGGCAAAAATAAAAAAGGAAAGTTTGATCTATCTATAAAACAGGCAAAACTTCCTGAACCAGCCCAGGAAAAACCGGTTCAGAAGAAGAAATTCAGAAGTCCAGGTGAAGGTGAACAGAAATCTACTCCTGGTCAGGGTTTTTCAAGAAAACCAGGTGTGAATTTTGAAGAAAGGCTTGCCCAGTTCTTGAAAGACAGTGAAGAAAGGCAGCTTGACCTTAAAAAGAATACTGAGGCAAAAAGAAGCAAAGGCCGTTATAATAGATAGAATCAGATTTAATTTTTTTATCAAGAATTTAATACTAGAGATAGAGTTTTTCTTTAGTAATATTTTATTTTTAATTTATTAGATGTAAGAGATCAGGAGGTGAGATTTAGCAGAGTTTATCGGAAGAACTGTGTGAAATATAGAATTTTACACAGATTTTTTTGACTCTATTAAAAATTACTCTTGTGAAGATGGACTCAAAAACTCACCTTAAGAAGGGAGATAATAATTAATAATGGGTATATTTTTTATTGCAGCAGAAAGTGATGTAGTACTTCCACAGTTGAATTCAAGTCAAGTTGGTATTCTTATAGCTGTACTTTTATCAGCATTTATAGCCCTCGCATATGGAGGATGGATTATATTCAGTGTTAGAAAAGCAGATAAAGGCTCAGATGCAATGCAGAGTGTAGCAAAAGCAATTCAGGAAGGAGCCAATGCTTATCTTAATCGTCAGGCAAAGACGATGTTTATATTTGTTGTTATTATGACTGTTATTCTGGGGTTTATGTACTGGAATATTTATGCAAATCTGGCAAACAGGCTTACTCTGACAATAGGTATTTCAGTGGCTTTCTTTCTGGGAGTCCTTGCCTCTTACGGGGCAGGTCGTATGGGTATGTGGCTTGCAGTTCAGGGAAATTTAAGGGTTGCTGTGGCAGCTCTTACCAGTTTTAAGGGGGCCCTGGAGATTGCTTTTAATGCAGGAACAGTATCAGGCATGTTTACAATAGGTCTTGGACTTCTCGGGGCTACTGTTATATTTCTCATATTCAGAGAAGATGCAATGAAGGTACTTGTAGGATTTGGTTTCGGCGGATGTCTTGCCGCTCTCTTTATGAGAGTAGGTGGAGGAATATTTACAAAGGCAGCAGATGTAGGAGCAGATCTTGTAGGTAAAGTTGAAAAATCAATTCCTGAAGATGATCCCCGTAATGCTGCAGTAATAGCGGATAATGTAGGAGACAATGTGGGAGACTGTGCCGGTATGGCTGCCGATGTCTTTGAAAGTTATGAAGTAACACTTGTAGCAGCAATTATACTCGGAGCAGGTGCATATTACAGTTTTGATAAATTTGGAGCAGCAGCTTCTTCTATGACCCTTGCCCTTATACTCTATCCTCTCCTTGTGAGAGCTGTCGGAGTATTTGCCTCAATTCTTGGCACCTGGTTTGTTAAAGGCACAGAGGATATGAAAGATCCTATGGTTCCTATTACAACAGGTTTTCTTGTATCGGCAGGAGCTGCACTCGCCGGTTGCGGTGTTGTGAATTATATATTTTTAAATTTCACCGAGCCAGGTGCTCCTGAATGGTGGCGTTTTTTCGCTGCCACAGCAACAGGTGTATTTCTGGCAGTAATTATATTGTTTCTTACCAATATGTATACCCATATTGATGGCACACCTGTTAAAGAAACGGCAGCTTCGGCAAAAACCGGTTCTGCTACTTTAATACTTACAGGTCTTGCCCATGGTATGCAGAGCAGTGTATGGGCTATACTTGTTATAGCCGGATGTGTGGAAGCTTCTCTGCTGATATTTGACGGATATCCTGCACTTCAAATGTATGGAGTAGCACTTGTAGGACTTGGGCTTCTTACTACAACCGGTTATATTCTTGCTATGGATACATACGGCCCTATTACAGATAATGCAAACGGTATATTTGAAATGTCCGGTGCCCTGAAAGAAGGCGGTAGTGATAATAAAAGAGCTCATGAAATTGTAGCAAAACTGGATGCTATAGGAAATACTACAAAAGCACTTGTGAAAGGTCTTGCAATTGCCACAGCTGTAATTGCTGCAACATCACTGTTCAGTTCTTTTATAGAAGAGGCAAAACTTACAGCTACAGGAATACAGGTTAATCAACCGGGTGTATTTATAGGGCTTCTTATAGGTGGAGCAGTTCCTTTTCTCTTCTCTGGAATGGCCATAAATGCTGTAGGAAGAGCCGCTTCTCTGGTAGTGGAAGAAGTAAGACGTCAGTTCCGAGAAATTGACGGTATAATGGAAGGAAAAAATAAACCTGAATATTCAAAATGTGTTGATATCTGCACTACTGCAGCACAGAAAGAACTTATAGGTCCTGCCATACTTGGTATATTTACTCCTATTCTTGTAGGATTTTCCTTTGGTGTTGTTGCTCTTGGAGCGTTCCTTGCAGGTTCCATCCTTACAGGTCAGCTTATGGCAGTTTTTATGTCCAATGCCGGCGGTATATGGGATAATGCAAAGAAGAAAATAGAAGAAGGTTTTCTCGGAGGTAAAGGCAGTGAAGCCCACAAGGCAGGTGTAGTAGGTGATACAGTGGGAGATCCTCTGAAAGATACAGCAGGTCCCGGTTTAAATCCTCTTATAAAGGTGATGAACCTGGTAGCTATCTTGATAGCTCCTGTTGTAATAGCTCCTTCAATGGAATTAAGGATTGTTGTAATAGCTGTTGCTTTTATAGCTCTTGCAGTATCTATATGGATGAGCAATAAAAGTAATATAACTATAGAAGAAAAGTCTGCTTAAGTTATTGCAAAGTTAAAATGAATATGATATAATTACAAAAATTTCAAATAGCCGGGGTGGCGGAAATGGTAGACGCAGAGGACTTAAAATCCTCCGGGCCTTAAAGCCCATACCGGTTCAAGTCCGGTCCTCGGCAGAATTGACCAGGATTATGAGATTAAAAGGATTACCGGGATTTTGTATCCAGGTAATCTTTTTGATTCTGTAAATTATTGTTTTTTCCCATCACTCGTTACGCATAATGGCATTAAGACTAAGGAAAAAGTCTCAACATTTTAATCTTCTTTACAAAACTAAGGAAAAAGTCTCAACATTTTAATCTTCTTTACAAAAATATTAAATGCTCCTGCTCAGGTCAGTAATCCCGGTAATTCTGCATACTGAGAATCCCGGTCAAATTTTTCTGGAACCATACCACATGGAAGTGGTATTGAATGCATAACCGATATGGCCGTTTTTGTCCACCCCTATAAGGCCGCAGCTGCATTCTTTCTCTGTAGCTTCTTCTACTGCTTTTTCTACTGCTTCAGGAGCAGGATAATCTTTCATAAGTTCAACTGCTCTTTTTGTAAGAAATTGTTTTATTATTGCTTCACCGTGGCCTGTGGCAGAGGCTCCTCCGTAGATAGATGCATAGGTTCCTGCTCCCATTATTGGAGTATCTCCAACTCTGCCATATAATTTTAACCATATACCTCCTGTAGAAGTAGCTGCAGCAATTTTGCCGTTAATATCCATACATACTGCTCCTACAGTGCCGTATTTTTCTCTGTCTTTATAATAGTCGTTACTGAAATGTTTAAGTTTTTTCCAGTATCTTAATTCTCCCTGGGCAGTTTCATTTTTATCCAGACACGCTCTGAGTTCTTTCCATCTTTTTTTTCTCCCTTCCGGGAGTTCGGTAAATTCAGAGAAACCCATAACACGGGCAAAATCTACTGCGCCTTTTCCATTTAATATAAGGTGGTCTGTTTCTTCCATTACTTTTCTTGCCACACTTACAGGATTTTTAACTGAGTAGATAGATGCAACTGAACCAAAACTGCCATCATCTGCCATTATAGAAGCATCCATTTCTGCCGCGCCATCATAATTAAGTACTGAGCCATATCCTGCATTGAACATTTCTTCATCTTCCATCATATTTACAGCTTTTTCTACTATGTCAATAGCAGTAAGATTTTTATCTCTCATAAGGTCTGTTATTTCATCCAGGATTTTTTCTATAATTTTATTTCCTGCTTCTTCTCTATCTTTATCAATTCTTCCGGCTCCTCCGTGAATTATAATATGTGCCATTTTACACCTCTCATTGGTTCGTGATGCGTAATGCGTGATGCGTGATGCGTGGTTTCACCACTCACCACTCACTATTCACTACTCACTATTCACTTTTCACCCTTCACCCTTCACTCTTCACTCTTCACTCTTCACCACTCACTACTCACTTATCATAGACAATTTCATGTGGTAAACATGGTCTGCAGAATATACCATAAACTTTTTCTCCCTGAAAATAAAAATAATCATTCGGTGAGTATTTTGTAAAAAAATCTAACAGACGGTCCAGTTTTTTACCATGAATATCTTCAGGTACATATTTCCCTGAAAGATTCTCAAGATTAATAATATCCTTACATGTCCACATGGTGGCCTTTCTTGTACAGTGTTCTATATAATCTGGAACATTATAGACTGCAATGGAAATTTTCTGGGGTCTGTATGGTTCAGAACCATTTATATCATATTTTTTAAGTAGATTATATGTGTCTTTTAATTCTTTCGGGGCATTGCCATAAAAACTCACTGTTCTGACGTTTTTTTCTATATTGACAGTCAGTGAATATGACATGTTTTCTTTCTCTTTTTTTTGATCTTTCAGACTGAAAAATTTTTTTTCTTCTATAATAATCTTTAACAGTTCCTGTATATTTTTTTCCTTGAGTGTCACTTTTTTCATTACCGGGTAGTTGATTTTTTCTGCAGGAGAATAAATTTCTTTTTTTCCTCCTTCAACTCTGTATATTAATGTTTTATTTCCATAGAGACAGAACTCGGTCAGATTGGATAAAACTACCTGCTTGAGGGGGAGACCGGAACGGTTTATTTCTGCTTTTATTATAATACTTTCCGGCCTTCCTGAATAGTTAATCACAGGTACAGGTGTTGGCATCGGTGGTTGATTATCTTTTATATTCATAATACATCCACAGACAATAGAACATAATAATATTAAAAAAATAATATATTTTAACATATTTTCCTCCTTATCAGTCTTTGATAATCTTAACGAGTAACTGGTGCATTACGAACCCTTAATCATTATATTTATTTTCTGTTCATAATATCCTGCATTTTTAGAAAATTTTAACTGGAAAGTCTATTATATTTATGCTATAATTTCGACAAATAACAACTCTTCAAGAGGAGGAACACTGAATTAAATGGTAGCTATAATAGGATTGGTTATAGTAATTGGTTCTGTCCTGGGAGGATTCCTTATGGTAAAGGGTAATGTGCTGACCTTATTGCAGATAAATGAATATATAACGATAGCAGGTGCTGCTATCGGAGGTGTTGTTGTAGGTACTCCCGGTGTTCTCCTTGTTTCCCTTGCAAATAAAATTAAAGGTATATTTCTTGCAAAACCTTTTTCAAAAAATACTTTTTTAGATCTCTTAAAGATTCTTTTTGAACTCTTTGACCTGGGACGAAAAGATGGTTTACTTGCACTTGAAGGTCATGCAGAAGAACCGGAAAAAAGTACTCTTTTCCAGAAATATCCTACTGTAGCTTCCAATAAAGAAGCAGTTGCTTTTCTCTGTGATTCTATGAAGATGCTCGTAGGAGGAGCAGGGCCCCATGAATTAGAAGAACTTATGGAATTGAGTGTTGAAGTAAAAGAAGAAGAAGCCCATAAATTTTCCGGTATACTTCAGGGAGTAGCAGATTCACTTCCAGGGCTTGGCATTGTTGCGGCAGTACTTGGAATAATCATAACAATGGGTTTTCTGGCAGAAGGTGCCGAAGTGGTAGGCCATCATGTAGCATCGGCTCTTGTAGGAACTTTCCTGGGAGTCCTTTTAGCATATGGTTTTGTAGGGCCTCTGGCAAATAATGTTGGAATACAGGGAGAGTTAGAACTTCAATATATGGCATGTATAAAACACGGACTTGTTGCCTTCTCTAAAGGTAATACTGCAGCAGTTTCCGTGGAATTTTCAAGAAGATCTATCTTCAGTGATTATAGGCCTGGTTTTAAGGAAGTGGAAGATGCCTGTAAAGCACTGAGAGGTGCTCCTAAAGCAGAATAAGGTGTTACATGTCTAAAGAACAGCCAATAATTATAGTTAAGAAAAAGAAAAAAGGTCATGGAGGCCATCATGGAGGAGCATGGAAAGTGGCTTATGCCGACTTTGTGACTGCTATGATGGCATTGTTTATTGTCCTGTGGATTCTCGGACAGAGTGAAAAGGCCCAGAAAGCTGTTGCATTTTATTTTAACAATCCAGAACTATATCTGGTCAATCCAAAAGCCTTTGAAGAGGCATTTATAGCCAGTCTTGATGAGTCTTACGGACCGGCATCAGGACAAACGTCTCCCATACCTACTGAATTGCCAGTTCCCTCTCCTACAGTTAATTCTAAAGAAGAGAATAAGGAATTGATGACAAAAGTAGCTATGGAAATAAAAAACAAAATTGCTTCCATGCCTGAATTTAATAATATTAAAGATAAGGTTACAATAGAAGTAAATCCGGATTCTGCTGTAATAGATCTAATGGAACCGGAAGGAACTTACTTCTTCGAGCTTGGAGATGCCAGTATGAAGCCACAGGCAAAAAAACTTCTTACTCTTATTACAAAAGAATTAAACAGGCTTAATAATAATATAATTATAGCAGGACATACAGATAGCAGGCCTTTTATTTCAGGAGGAAGAACCTATACCAACTGGGAATTATCGGCAGATAGAGCCAATAATGCCCGCAGAATAATGGAAGAAGCAGGTTTTAATCCTAAAAAAATAGTTGAAATCAGAGGAAATGCCGATAAAGATCCAAAATATCCTGGTAAACCTGATAGCCCGGGAAACAGGAGAATAACCATAAGGGTAATTTTTGAAGATAAGAAAGCCAGCCCTGAGAAAAAAGAAGATAAGTCTGACACACATAAGGTTGAAAATACAGAAAAACATCCGGCAGAAAATACCAAAAATCACTAGAACTATATTTTTATTTATAGAACTATTTATTCCTTATTTCCCTACTTCTTTAGATGGAGATAATATTAAGAAAGTCTTTTGTAGCAAGCAATTATCCTGATTATATTCTACCTCTTTACCACTTGTGTTTTTGCAAATAATTATCTATAATTAATTATAAGATTATACAGTCAGGAGGAATAATATGTTTTTTCAGTGTTCTTGGTGCGGAACTTTTTTCCTGAATGATATTACTTTGAGCGGGCCCAGTCCGTTAAACACTAAAATGTCCCATGGTATTTGCTGTAAATGCAAAATTGATATGGAAAGATCTTATTTCTCAGAAAAAGAAATAGGTAATAATTCTATATCAACGACAAGAGTTGCAGTTCTCTCCTGAAGTGATAACTTATCTGTTACGTGGCAGAAATTTTTGTATTTTTTGAATAAGTAATTCCGGTGTGAAAGGCTTTTTTACATAATCATTACAGCCTGCCTCAATAGCACTCATTACATCTTTCTTTGTGTCAAGACAGCTTATGGCTATTACAGGTATATTATGAGTTTTCGGATCTCTTTTCAATATACTTATAGCATCTATACCATTCAAACTGGGAAGCAATATATCCATTAATATGAGGTCAGGTTTTTCCTGAAGTGCTTTATTTATACCGCTTCTACCATCAGTAGCTTCAATTATTCTGTAACCTTCCACACTCAGGATTGTCTGAACCATAAGTCTCACAATAGAATTATCCTCCACTACCAGAATGAGGGGCTCTTTTTTTTTATTTTTTTCTTCTATATGAATTTCCCCTGTTTTTATCGGACCAGCCAGGGAAGTCTCTTCAGAGCTCTGTGTCGTTTTTGGTATTTTATCCAGAAATTTTTTCCCACATCTTTCACATGCACTGGCATCGGGAGTATTGTTAAATGAGCAAAGACTGCATAACATAACTATTCTGTCCTGACCCGGGAGATTTGTTATTATTTATTTCTGCACATATTCGACCTTTATTATTTCAACAGTCCTAGAACTGCCTGCTGTGACTGATTTGCCTGAGTCAGCATTGCAAGTGAGGCCTGCTGTTTTACCTGGTCTATTGTCTGGTTCAGAACCGCCTGTGCATAGTCTACATCTACTTCCTGTGCCAGAGATCCTTCAAGGTTCGCCTTGTAAGTTTCACTGTTAGAGATACTTACCTGTAGACGATTCTGCATGGAGCCTATTTTGGCTCTTTCATTTGTTATCCTGTCTATTGCATCATCAAGCATACTTACACTGTTCTTGGCCGCAAGAGACGAAGATACATCAAGTTTGGTGATTCTTAAGCCATTGGAACTCATATCACTGACACCTATAGTCATTTCTTCACCTGCATTGGCTCCAATCTGGAAAGCAATGGATTTATCATTACTATCACCTGCATCCTGTGATGTAATACGTATTACAGATGTTTTTCCTAGATCTACACTTGCATCTACTCTGTTAAGACTTATCTGAAGATTTCCATAACCTGTGAGGGTAACTACACTTCCTGTCCCAGCAGCTATTGCGTTCAGTCCTCCGGCTGTGAGTACAGCTACAGATGAATCTGAAGCAAATATCTGTGCATCAACATTTGATCCATTTGCAACCAGTTTAATCTGGAAGGTAATATCCAGATTGTTGGTACTATTAACAGTAAGAGTGGTGCCCACAAGATTTGAGGCATTCAGTCCCTGAAGTGTAGATTCATTTACAACAATATTGGTGAGTATCGATGCATCTGCATTTTTTGATGGTCTGCTATTTTTTATATCACCGTTCAGGAGATGTCTTTCTTTATATTTTGTATCCCTTGAAATTCTATCAATTTCTTTTCTATAATCATCAATCTGTTTCTGATAATTTACTCTGTCTGAATCTGTTGTGGCATCATTTGATGCCTTGACTGCAAGCTGCCTCATGCTCTGCATTATGTCCTGTATACTGGAGAGAGCTTTATCTGCTGTGGCAAGCATTTTGTCTGCTGCCTTACTGTTTTCAATTCCTACTCCTACACCATTTTTCTGTGCAGTAAGTCTTTCGGAAGTGGCAAGAGCTGCAGGGTCATCCTGGGCTGACTGAACCCTTTTACCTGTGGAAATCTGTGACTGGGTAACACTCAGGTTAGTCTGAGCAAGATTGAAATTTTGAAGTGCTATAATACCGGCTGGATTAAAATTAATACTTGGCATGTTAATTCCTCCTTGATTATTTTAACAAAAATTTATTTTCTTTACAAGCTTAAAACATCCATCAGTGGAAATCTTAAAATAATAAATCCAGAATTCTGGTGAGAATTCCTCTCCTGTCTTTTATATCTCCCAGCTCTCCTTCTATATCTACTATAAGGTCGGCAATCTGTGATGAGGTTATAGTATTTAATGCCGTTACGTCTCCTGGTCTCACTATACCTGTAACATTTAATAGCTGTGCCTTATCACCAATGGATATCTGCTGATGACCTGTAACAAGAAAATTTCCATTGGGCAGTATTTGCTGAACTATTACACTCATAGTAGAATTAAAAGAAAGCTGACGTTTCCCTGTTTCTGTACTTGAATTTCCCTGGCTTCCACTTAATGAAAGAGGGGTAAATTCATTAGCCCCTTCCAGATTAAGAGGCAGGAAACTCACGCCTACATTCATCTTTCTGTTGATTTGAGATGTCTCAGTAGAGTTTATCTGGGTATTAGGTTGTATAAGAACAGTTATAATATCTCCTACCTGACTTGCTCTGCAGGATAGATCAGTAAATAAAAATGTTTCTTTCCTTGCAGTTTCCGGTTTAAAAATAGAACCTGCATATGATACAGATGTAGTAAATATTATGAATAATATGATTAGATATTTCATTTTTATAATCCCCCTGTTTAACAGATTATTTACTTTACATTTATGAGAACAGTTCCTGGTTCAATAACAGTTCCCTGTAAAATCTTGCCGGAATCAATATTGACTACATTGATTGTATCGCCATATCTTCCGTTCTGTCTGGCTTTACCAATAGCTCTTACTTCAATAGAACCGGTTTTTGCTACAATATAAACCTGATCGCCCTGATGGACAATAACAGGACTGGCAATTAATTTTTCAGTTATAATTGTTCCTCTCTTTATGCCTGTCAGGGCAACCTTATCTTTTATCTGTTCCATTGATATAATGGCATCCCTGTTAAACTGTGTGATTTCTCTGTTCTCTATTTCTACCATATCGGAAGATAAGAGTTCTCCTGACTTTATATCTTTTTTTGCTGTTATTACATCAAGATAAACTTTCAGATTGAGGGTGACACATAATTTTTTTACACTTGTTTTATTTACCAGTATCTCTATAAAAACTGAAATATTTCCTATAGAATTTGTATTTTGCGAGCAAGATGGAAGTAAGTTTATTTCTCCTAAAGGTACTATTGAGTCAGGAATCTGTGATTGTACCGTGATTTTTACCTGTTCTTCCTTCCATGATAACTGACCTTTAAGAAATTCTACAGCCTTATCTACCAGAAGTTTGCCGGAAACAGTCTGGCTGCTTTTCGTTACTTTAATATGTTCAGGTATTTTTAATTCCAGAGAGTTTATATCAAAACCTTTATGTTTGAGGAGCATTTCTATCTGTGATGCAGTTATAGTTATATAATAACCGGGAAGAGGAGATTTTCTTATATCCAGAGATTTAAGCTGACATACAATATCATCATTGCCTGTTATTTCTGCTATATCACCGAGATATATTATGTCTCCCTTTATTTCTATTTCTTCCCTGACTATAACAGTAGCATTTTTTGCAAAAACTATCTGAAGGGAAGATGCAAAAATAAATATAACTGCTATTATTTTTGATAAAGTGCCCTTCATATTATACTCCTTAACCAACTATATTATTTGCAGTCTGAAGCATTTGATCAACCACTCTTATGGTCTTTGAGTTTACCTCATAGGCTCTCTGGGCTGTTATCATATTTACCAGTTCCGATACAACCTGCACATTTGACATTTCCAGAAAACCCTGGGCAATTGTTCCAAATCCTTCAAGACCTGGTGTGTTTGTAATGGCTTCTCCTGAAGCTGCAGTATTTTTGAAGAGATTTTTCCCCATACTTTCGAGTCCTCCGGGGTTTATAAACCTTGCCAGGGTAAGCTGTCCTATATTCTGAGGGTCAGTCGTTCCTGGAGATGTAACAGAAACAGTTCCGTCATTACTTATATTTATTGATGTAGCATTTGATGGTATGGTAATTTCGGGACTGAGAGAATATCCGTCTGAAGTGACTACTTTTCCCTGGCTGTCCATTTTGAATGAACCATCTCTTGTATAGGTAATAGAGCCATCTGGCATGGTTATCTGGAAAAAACCGTCTCCTTCTATTAACATGTCAAGAGGATTATCTGTCTGCTGATATTCTCCCGGAGAAAATACTCTCTGAGTAGATGCGGCTTTTGTTCCGAGTCCTACCTGTATGGGATTTGGTATCTGTGTTCCTGCAGAAGTAGGAGCACCTGCATTTTTCATAGTCTGATATATGAGATCCTGAAAATTCACCCTTACCTTTTTATAACCTGTAGTAGTTACATTGGCAAGGTTGTTTGAAATTGTATCTATCTGAAGTTCCTGTGCCATCATGCCTGTAGCCGATGAATAGAGTGCTCTCATCATAATGTATGTACCTCCTTTTTATCAGTGATCAGTGACCAGTTACCAGTTACCAGTTATATTCCCTTTACTTCCAACTGTTCACTGTTTTATCCAACTCTTCCAACATTTGTGACTGCTTCCCTTAAAGCATCCATTTCTGCTTTTATGGCTTTTTCATTTGCCTGGTAGGCTTTCTGTGCTTCCAGGAGATTTATCATTTCTTTTACTGTGTTAACATTTGAGCCTTCAATATATCCCTGTTTTACTCTTCCGCTGAAGGATTGGACAGGTGTATTTTCCGGGGGGAGGAAAAAGCTGTCACCTGTTTTTACTATATCCTTAAGAGAAGGAAAGTTTTTTATAAGAATTTTATCAATAATTTTTCCATCTGATACTATACGACCATCTTCATCTATTATAATGTTTTTTCCCGAAGGTATGGTTATTGGTCCTTTTTCTCCGAGAACATTAAATCCTTCCTTTGTTACCAGTTCTCCTTTAGTATTAAGGGTAAAATTGCCATTTTTTGTATATAATTGAGTATTTTTTCCCTGAACTGTAAAATAGCCTGAACCATCTATAAAGAGGTCAAAAGGATTGCCTGTTTGAATAGCTGAACCGCCCCTGGCGTCTGCTTCGAGTCTGTAATCGAAATCAGGTATATTCAATGAACCAACTACCGGGCGAGAAGGATTCTTTCCGTCATCAATACGCCTTAATTCAAGTGAAAAAGATGAACCTACTCCCAGTTCATCTCTTTTGAACCCATTTGTAGAAACATTGGATAGATTATTTGAATATACTGAAACACGGTTGCCCTGTGCGATCATACCTTCTGTGGCAACAAGAATTCCTCTGACCATATGAATTCACTCCTTTATACTGCAGCAGCCAGAACATCGCCTCTGACAACATTTTTTTCTTTCTGATAAATTACTTCCATGTCTTTTTTACAGCCCAGGCATATGCCATGAGACATGCCTGCAATTATTTGTTTTGAATTTTTTATTCTTATACCGTCAAGCATCAGACTTTTACACCAGGCGCATTGCTTAATCATTTTCTGACCCCCTTAAAAAATTTTTTTATTTTTTTTATTTTACCCCTAAAGTTTTTTTTTATTCT
>Ga0351861_1088_pt1 | contig 19587 bp, 13 predicted proteins | sample BONcelHFGM3001F9_FD_206795 | JGI IMG/M metagenome (GOLD analysis project Ga0351861, IMG submission 206795) | Enriched cells from coal bed in the Powder River Basin, Montana, United States - BONCAT cells FGM rep2 HSBNCT.FGM.300.1.F9 ...
GAGAATTTGGTGACAAGAGATACAGGGGGAACTGCTCGGGCTTCCTCGTGAAGGACTTGCTGGAGCATTTCAAGCCCAGCTTTGTGTTCGACCCGATGGAGGGAAGCGGCACCACTGGCGACGTTTGTAAGGAGATGGGAATCAGGTATATGGGGATGGATATAAGGAATGGCTTCAACCTCCTGGAAGATGACCTGCCCTCTGAAAGGCCGGACTTCATCTTCTTCCATCCGCCATACTGGAATATCATTCCTTATACCCAGAAAGAAGGCGATATTTCGAATATCGGCACTTATCCTGAGTTTATGAGGCAGGTGGAGGCTTGTATCAAAAGGCTCGTGGGAATCCTGGCCGACGGCGGGACGCTGTGCATCCTGATTGGCGACAAGCGCCACGAAGGGAAATATTACCCGATGGCCGCCGACCTCGTGCATAAACTGAAATGGAATGGAGAAGTTTTTCTGAAATCAATCGTGATAAAGGCTCAGCATAACACCGCATCCGAGAGGATAGATTACAAGGGCAATTTTATCCCGATACAGCATGAATATTGCCTTGTGCTGAAGAAAAGGAAGTATCCCGCCCAGCAAAAACTTCAGCCTTTGGAAAAATGGGAGAATAAGAGCCAAGAAGCTGCTCCAATAGACAGCCCGAAATTGGAATAGGATGAACATCGAGGAGTCAATCAGGAAGCTGAAGCCGATAATGGGGAAGAAGGGCGACGCCCTTTATCTCCTCTATATGGCCGAGGACAACCCCGCCAGGAAGAAGCAGCTTGAGAGCCAGATTCTCTTGATGGAGCAGAGGCTCATCGCTGACAGGGTGGAAAGGGAGAAGGTTCTCCTTCCGCCTCCTGGAGCCAGGAAATTCAGCGGGGAATTCCCCTTGGGGGATGTCGTATATAATGACAAGGCTCTTCTTCCTATCGGCCTCAATCGGGACGAGATTCTTCAGCATACGGTCATCTTTGGCAGGAGTGGCGCGGGAAAGACAAACCTGGGGCTTCTCCTGGTGAATGGCTTCATCGATGGAAACGTCCCATTCCTGATTTTCGACTGGAAGCGAAATTACAGGGACATTGCAGGGCTAACTCTCACTTCTCCCGTTGTTGTTTATACAATTGGCAGGGACGTCGCCCCTTTCAGGTTCAACCCGCTCATTCCTCCCCCTGGCGTCGATGCGAAGACGTATCTCCCCAAGCTCATAGAGATCATTGCCCATTCTTACTTCCTGGGCGAGGGCGTGATGTATTTGCTGACGAAGGTTATTGACTCAATATACCGGGATTTCGGCGTCTATGGCGGCGGCGTCAATTACCCGACGATGCAGGACGTTCTGGAGCGGCTTGAAAAGTATCAGGCCAAGGGAAGGGAGAGCCTTTGGCTGACTTCCACCCTGAGAGCCGTTGCCAGCCTTTGCTTTGGGGAAGTGGGCAAGGTGATAAATACTCAGGTGGGAATCAACATGGAGCAGCTTCTCAGGCAGAATGTCATCTTGGAGCTTGACGCCCTTTCCGATTCCAATAAAATTTTCTTCATCGAGTCTCTTCTTCTTTGGATTCATCATTACAGAATGGGCGAGGGAAAGAGAGAAACTCTGAAGCACGTCATTTTTGTTGAGGAGGCTCATCACGTCCTTCATAAAAATAAGCAGGAGACAAAGAGCGGCGAGTCGATCGTCGAGATTCTCATCAGGGAAATTCGTGAGCTGGGCGAAGGGATCATAATGCTTGACCAGATGCCGTGCCTCTTTTCCCTTCCAGGTATTGCCAACAGCTACACGACAATTTCCTTCAATCTCAAAACGGGAAGCGATATGAGAGCCATCGTCGATTCGATGGGGCTGACTCTTGATGACCAAAGGTTCCTGGGCAGGCTGAACATCGGTGAGGCCATTGTTAAGCTCCAGGGCAGGATAAGAAACCCCGTGATGGTCAGGATTCCTCATTTCCCTGTAAAGAAAGGGCAAATAACCGATGAATGGCTCAAGAGCCACCATAATAAAAGCGACTCCGGGGATTCGGAAGCTCATTTGGGCAGCCAGAAAGAAAAAGAAGCGATTCCAGCCCCTCTCAAGACAGATAAAGAAGACGTTGGCAAAATGGCCAGTGGCCTGAGTGAAGACGAATATGGGTTTCTGAAAGACATTGCCGACCATCCGACTTCCCAGGTTGTGGAAAGGTATGAGTGGCTTAATCTCTCAATCCAGAAGGGGAATGGAATCAAGGAAAAGCTTGATTTTACAGGCTCCATTTCAAGCATCTGAGAGATTTCTCAATCTTATTCATTCGTATTCACCTGGGCACCATTCAGCGTTTCAAGCAATAAACTGGCGAAAACAATTATCTTGAAAGCCTTGATGGGATCATTAAGGCCGGTGAATCGATGGCTATTGGGATTCTTATAATAACCAATTGCCCCCCTGAATAGGAATCTTGCGGCATCTTGTTCGGCTTTCACATTGCTGAAGACAATCTTAGCCTCTCCATCATTGGGAATCTTCATCGCCTTCTCAACTAATTCAATGCCAATGTCATCTGAAGCTCCTTTTATCTTCTCCCTAATTTCTTCCTCTATCAGCTTCATTGAATTGAGAACCGCTTCTTCATAATGTTCATTCTTGAACAGTTTTTTGCAATTGCGGACTATGGTTGGATGAAGAACACGAAATGACAAATTGAATTCCTGTGGAGCTTCCATTAAGCGTATGCGGAATAAGCTGTCCTCCAATAATGAAAAATAAATGGCTTGGGCTGATGCTCGATATTCAGGTTCTTGGGGATTTACTATAAAATCAGACATCAATTTCTCTTCAAAATTCTTGTTATTCAGTTTTGCTTGCACAGATTGTCGCCATTCAGTCAAGTCCGTAAATTTGTTTGGATGTTCAATTTTGTATCCAGTTTCATCCGAAATTGCCTGCAAGACTTCATTTATTTCATCAAATTTCCGGTGATAATCGAATCCAGGGCGCATACTTAATGGCTTATGGTCAAAATCGCACATGATATTTATGATTTCTGCGATCTTGTCAATCAATTTCCAATAATAATTCAAGAGTTTTTTTCTATCCACCATATATTCCTCAAAACAATTACAAGCTTCTAATCATAAACATGATTGCATTCGGTTATTAATGTGAAAAGTTTGTCATCATGCCGCTTCCTGCCTTTTCCGCCTGGGTTGCTGGGAAGCGTGAAGTTTTTCTTCTGTTCTGAAATTTCGATGCTTTTATCAATCCTCCTGTAATATTGCCTGATGGATGATTCGATGATGGATTCCCCGCAATTGTCCTTTATGGGCAATGTTGGCGGCTTCAGCCTGACCTTGGCCACTCGGCTCCCGATTTTCAGGAATGCCTCTCCCACCTCAAGCCTCAGAATCACCTCCGGCTCAATCTCAAAGGGGAACTCCCTGACGAGCGCCCTGGCCTCCTGAAAGTCGTTATGAAGGGCTACAAGGACATAGGCGTTGCCGAGTATCCTGTCGATGTCCTCGGGAAGCTGTGAGCGTTGCTGGTGAGCCAGGATGACTCCCACTTTATATTTCCTTTCGTCAACGATGAAGTCCTCAATCTCCCGTCCTGAAAAGCGGTGAAACTCGTCGATGTAGAGGCTGAAGGGGACGCGCTTCTCCATCGGTTTGTCGGCTCTCCTGATGGCTTCCTGGTGGAACAGGCTGACCAGGATGGAGCCCAGGACGTCCGCTCCGTCGATTCCCATTGTGCCCGTCGGCAGCTTCACAAGGAGGATTCTGCTCTCGTCCATTTTCTCCGACAGGACGAAGAGGTTCTCCCTTGACGAGAATGTCCTTCCCAGGTAGTTGTTCGTCAGGAGCTTGCTTATCTTGTTATGGATTGGCTCAATGGCCTGTAATCCAAGGTGGCTGAACTCGTCCTCCCAGAAGCCTTTTACGAGGGCATTATCGATGGCATCTGTTATTTGGCTTCTCCTTTCCTCTCCCTGGCTCGTTCTGGAGAGCAGGATGGGCAGGTCGGCCAGGGCAAGCTCCCTGGACTGAAGAAGCAGGAAGAAGACATTCCGCAGTATCCTTTCCATCCTGTCGCCCCAATTGGAGAAGAGCTTCTTGAAGGCATAGACGAAGTTCTCGCAGAGCATTGAAATATCAATATTCCTGTTGCCCACGTTAAAGGGGTTGAAACAGGGATATGCATCCTTGATGGTCGGGTCAAAATAGATAACACGAGAGGCCTCCGACTCTGGAATCTTCACGAGGATTGAATCAATCAAATCCCCGTGAGGGTCTATGACGCATAATCCATTTCCGTTTATGACATCATCGAGAATGAGATTTTCGAGCAGGTTGCTCTTTCCATACCCGATTTTTCCCACAATGTGCACATGTCTTTGCGACGCCCCATCGCAGAGGAAAATTTTGCCCTTTTCATGGCCATAAATGCTGTCCCCAAGGTAAACCCTGCCCACCTTCATTTCCTCTGGAGCCTTAATCCCGTCAGCAATGCGGACATTGTAGTTCCTCCTTGAGAACATTGGCTCGGGGAAATTAATAAATCCCGTAGCCTCCAGCGAATTGAGAATCATTCCCTGAGTGTGGTTGTGTCTGGATGCTATGGCCTCGGCCAGCATCTCTTTGGAGCCGATTGCCTTGATATAATCGCTCTCGGTCAGGATATTCAGGGGCATCCCGCCATACCTGAAGTTATGGCTGAACATTTCCAGCATTCCAGCGGTCTTCTGGCATCTCTCACTTTTCACGAATGCACAGAAGAATATCTTGGCTGCAATGAAGGGCTTGTCAGGATTGGCTTTCTCCTCGCCGACTCGCTTTGTCTTGCCGAATGACAGAAAGCTGTCGCTCTGGTCTTCTCTGTATAGCATAAGGGAGCCGTTTCCATTTGCCATCAGCTCACAATTAATCAGGCTCTCGATGTTTCTGTGCCAATTCTCCTCACGGGGAAAGGGGGAAATCACCACCCGATAAATCCCCATCTCGCAGGCCTCCAAAGTATTCAATGCCTCGAAAACAGGCTCAAGAGGAGAATTGTCGTGAATGTCCGCAAAAGTGGTCAGGTTTCTGAAATAGGGCGGGCTTGGATAAAAGTCTCTCAGAATCATCGCATAATTTTCCTTCAGGATATTCTTGCAGAAGTCTGGCTTGATTCTCTCAATCTCGGCAAGGGGAAATGTTGATGCAACAATGTTTTTCAAAATGTCAGCCTTTTCAATGTCGATGGAAAGGGAAACCGAAATCCCGCCCGAATTTCCCCAAATCTCAAAATAGACAGGTCTTTCTAAGCCAGCCAGTAGTTTTATGAATCTCTCGGTTTTCTCGGTGCCATAATTGTCTTTGCGATTGAGCCAGAGTCTCAGCGTCGCCGTCTCGAAGGATGCTTGTTGACGGGGCTTTATCATCTCCTCAACCGAAAGGTTTATATTCTTGTCGAATTTATCAGCCTCGAAATGAAGAAACGGCGGCCTTATATCCACAGGCTCGGGGAATACCTTGCCGCTACATCCTTTCCAGCTCTCGCTCTGGTAATAGTGCCTGAGCCTATTGCAGAGAGCAGCAGCCACGACCTCATCAATGAACGAATTCCGGTCTTCCATAAGTGGCGAGATACACAGGGCAATGGAAGAATGAACTAAGGCTAAGCCTTATTCGGGATGATGGAGAAGCCCTGGAAATCCCGTTTCCCTCCCTTCGTTGCTTGGTTTCCGTGTCTTGATGTCAGGATGAGATTGATGGCTTGAATCTCCGATCAAACCATCAGTTTGACCATCGGTTTTGATGATTGCCTGGAGTTTTTCACCAGGAGAGGCCGTCCGCCATATCCTGGAAGTGAGAACGTCCCCGTCCAGCTTGTCCAGCGTTGTGAGCCAGAAAAAGGCGACGTCGTCGAAGCTCGTCAGGGCGTCGAGAACATTCCTCAGTCTCTCCTCGGTGGTTGTGATGAAGAGAACCCTGAAGCCGTTGAACGCTGCCCCAAAATTCTTCTCATAAGCCTTGTAATGGCCGTTGTCGAAGCAGGCCACATAAGCGCCGATCTTCCTCTTGAGGCAATACTTATCAGCGCTGGCGGACAGAATGGACTCGGTGCCCCTGTCGATCTCCCCGAAGAAGAGCAGCTTCCTGCCTTCACCTTTATCAAGAGCCATAACGAAGTCGGGCTTTATTCGATTTTCGTCGGGGAGTTTTTTTCCATTGAAGCTGTGGGCATCGATGGCTTTTCTGAGCCTGCCGTCCCTTTCGCTGACTTCCTTCAGGTATTCTGGGATGAAGTGGCATTTGATGGGGCATGCGGAATCGGCTGTCCTGGCGGCGGAAACCTCAAAGGCGATGCCTGCCGAGTTTATGTCCAGAAAGTGATTGATGGCTCGGGGAATGTGCGAAGGGATGATGAGATTGGATTGGCTCCCTGAAAAGCTTCCATTAAGGCATTCCAGGGCTTCCAGCGACTTCTTCTTCAGGAAATAGACAAATTCGCTCTTTCCCTGGATAATCGGAGAAGGTTGAGCCACTCTGCCCACAAGCCCGCTCTCGAAGAGAAACTTGAGGCGGAGCTGGGCTTTCTTCAGGTTTGGAAAATGCAGCCTCTCAATTTGGCTCGGCGTCAGGAATCGATACCTGGCGATGGAGAGAAGGGCTTCCACGTCCCTCTTTGTGATTCGCATAATAGCACCCCCAGGAAAAGAAAAGCTCATCCCTGGCAGGATGAGTCATCAGAAGAAGCCCCTTGCAGGTCATCGGGATTGCTATCTTGCTGGCTCGTCGTCTGCTTACTCTGAGAGCATTCTCTCAGGTAAATGTCGGCAAGAATCGACAGGAGCCTTTCACGGCGGAATGTCTCCCCATAAGGGCTTTCCGTCGGCTTGACCCAGGCGATCTCGACCTTTATGTCCTTGAGCTTCTTCATAGGGCATATTATGAAGGCTCAAGGTCGAAAAAAAGTCAGGGGAATTGTCAGAACAAGAAAGACAACAGGGCATCATCTCAAAATTGGTTCTCAAACCATAATTTTCATTTGGCGACCATTTCTTTGATATCGGGATTATCAAACCAATCCTTAAATCTTACCAACTCAAATCCCGATTTGGAAATTCTGCTTCTTGGAAAGCCTTTTAGGATGGGAAAAAGATAACTTGAAGAATGAAAAGCCACTGTTTGCTCAAGACCACTATTTATAAGATTTTTGAATACATCTCCTGAGCTTCTGACCAGCCTATAGATTGAAGTCAAGAAGATATTTCTCTTTTCCTCGCTATCTAAAGTCGTAATTGATAATGGATAGTATAGTCCATCTGGCATTTCAAATAGACTCACCGGCTTCATCATATATTCATCAGATATGCTCCTAATTTCTATCCTGAAATGAGGCGAAAGGCAGGTGTCTATTGTTGAAATTGAAATATGTTGAAATTGACAATCATCTATAACCAAGCCTTTTGCTCCTTTGAGCGAGTCGCAGATCAGCTTAAGGCTATTATCCAGGTCGGGAACCTTATGAATCCTGTGAAGTTCTTTTAGATTGGTGTATAATTCAATGCGCATATCCAATAGTAAATCAACATAGATAAAATTGGAATCACTTATTACATCTTGAATTTGCTGACAAAAATTTTTCTTTCGACTTCTATTATTTGATGAATAAGGAACAGGACTAAAATTGAAAGTTTTCTCCCAGACTGCATGTCTTTCGGGCTCAGGATTTTGGTCTTCTCTATTGTTTCTATATTTCGATTTCATGTAATCTCTCCCTATTGCCTATTCCTCATCGGTTCTTCTTGTTGTGCCTTCCTTGTGCATATAATACCCCTTCCCATACTTGCTCCCTACAAGGGAATCGAATAGAAACTCGGAATATGATTCCTTAATTGCTTTGCGAAGCGCATAGATGGCGTTCGTCAGCGGTCTGGCTCCGTGATCTTTTTCGTGGTTGGGGTCAATAAGCTCAGCGAACCTTTCATTATCGATGACGTTTCCCTTATATTTTGACAGGACTTCCAGCGCCTGGATGGCTGCCCTGTCAGCATAAATCTTCCTGCCGTTCAGCAGGAAATGGTCTTTCGAGGCGTCCAGGAGCTTCAGGGTCGGATGGGCGAAGACTTCCGCCTTGAGGGCTTCCGCCCTGTCCGCCGTCCCGCCGATGGATTCGAGATGGGCTTCCATCTCCCTGATCTGAGGCGTGAATCGGATATTGTCGTCAGTGGCCTTGAGGGCAAAGAAAATATCAGTGAAGGCTCTTATCCGCTCCCCATCATCGGCGAAGGGGGCGCACTTCCGCAGAAGCCGGAAGAGAAGAACCAGGACGCTTGCAGGCTGGCCTTTGATTCTCATCGCGTCGAGAGCCTTTCCTGCAATGCCCGCATTCCCTTTTTCAAGGAATACCTGGAGGATGGCTTCCGCCCCGGCGGGATTCCCTGGCTCCTTCAGGCGGCTCAGAAGGATTTGGGCAATGTCTGGGCTGAAGACGTCGGACACCGCCTTCCAGATCAGCCCTCTCAGCTTGTCGTCAGGCTCGCCCAGGTTGCCAATGAAAAAGTCAATTGACAATTGAGGCTTGATACCCTGAAGCGTGCTGACAATCTCTCTTCTTAAGTCCACATCGTCATTTTTGCAGTATGCCTCCGACAGGAGCTTCAGGATAACTTCATCGGGGTATTCGGAGAGGTTTCGAATGACCTGGAATTTGTTAGGTAGCGTTTCATCGTTGCTGGTCAAAATTGCAGAATAAATATCGATAAGCTTTACATCTATTTTGCCAGAAAGTGAAAGAAGCAGATAATTCCTCGTAACGGAATCTTCTGCCCCAATGAGATTATTGATTTTTGCTTTGTTCTCAGGCATCATGTCAAATATATTATAGAGTAAGAACTGGCGGAGCCCAGTAAGGTCTTATCCTTTCATCCCCAAGCCAATTGAGTATTTGGGCTGGAGAAATCCCCTCCAAGAGATAGAATCCAACTCCGAGATCAGGTCTTTCATAGAGATTGTGCTCAATTTCAACAACCACAAAACTTGGATTATCCCAACTTCTATCACCCTTTTCAGGATTAATTGATGGCGGTTCCTCGAAAAAATGATATTTGCCCTTAAGAAGTGTAAAACATTCTTCCGTAGAAATTGGAATTGCCCCGCCAAGGATATGTCCTGGAGTTCTGTTCTTATTTCCTTCTCTTGAAAACCAAATTCCTGGCATAGGATCACGCCCCTTGTATAAAATTCCTTTAATATATTATCTTATGATTGCCCCATAGTCAAGAGAATACGCTGTCTTCAGGAATATTGACCTTTCATCTGTTGCTTTCCTGACTTTCTGGCGTTACAATATCCCCCGAAATCTCGAAAACGGGGTGATTTTATGTTCCTGTGCGGGCTTTATACCAGGGTTTCGACCATCAAGCAGGTGAACGTCCAGGAGGGCTCCTTGAAGACGCAGGAGAGCAGGCTCAGGGATTACGTCAAATACCGGGCGTCGATGGACGAGGCGGAGAAGTGGGAAGTGGTAAAGGTCTATGAGGACGGTGGCAAATCGGGAAAAAACGCCGACAGGCCAGCCCTTCGGGAGATGATGGCGGACATCGTATCAGGAAGGGTCAATATGGTCATCTGCACCAAGATTGACAGGATAAGCCGCTCCGTCGTTGATTTCTCCAATCTGTGGAAGATGTTTGAGAGATACAACGTCCAGTTCGTGAGCCTTGCGGAGAATTTCGACTCTTCGTCGGCCATCGGCAGGGCGATGCTGAAGCTGACACTGGTATTTGCTGAGCTGGAAAGGGAAACCATAAGCGAGAGGACAAGGGGAAAGGCTCTCTGGCGGGCTGAGCAGGGCTTGTGGAATGGAAACGTCGTCCTGGGATACGACATCGACCTCGACAAGAAGGGGCATCTGGTAGTCAACGAGGAAGAAGCCCAGGTCGTGCGCAAGGTCTTCGATGCTTACCTGGATACGAAATCCATCCTGGAAACGGCCAAATGGCTCAACTCCAGGGGATTCACCTCGAAGGCATACGTCTCCAGGGGCGGCATAAAGAAGGACGGCCAGAAATTCCTCGGCTCCACAATTTACAAAATAATCACGAATCCCGTCTATGTGGGCAAGATCCGGTTTAAGGGCGAGGATTACAGGGGAAGGCACAGCGGGATCATTTCCCAGGAGCTTTGGGACGCCGTTCAGAAGAGCCTGGAGCGCCCTTTGAAGGAAAGAGTAAAGAGAGCAAGGCACAGGCAGAAGCCCTTCCTGCTGGCTGGCTTGTTAAGATGCGGGTATTGCGGCTCATATATGACGCCGTTTCATGCCGTCGGCAGGAAGAAGAAGCGTTATTTCTATTATCAATGCACGACCAGGATTCATAACGGCCGCGGAGACGAGAAGGAAGGCTGCTGCAAGATGATGCACGTCCCCGCCGATGAAATTGACGAACTTGTGATCGGCCAGCTAAAGAGAATATCCCTGGACAGCAGGTTCATCGCCGACATCGTGATGAAAGCCAATGAGAAGAGCGGCGAGGGCGCGGAGAAACTGGAAAAGGAGAAGCAGAATCTCATATCCAGGAAGAGCGCCATTGAGAAGAAGAAGGCCAACCTCGTCGGCTTCGTGGAGTCGGGCGTCTTCGGAGAAATGGACGAAAGCGGAAAGGCGGAATACCTGGAGAGGATAAGGGAAGTCAAAGCCGATCTGGTTGAGATTGAGAGCGCCATATCCAGGCTGGAATTCCAGATTGCCGATGAAGAAAGCCGCATATACAATGCCAGGATAATCCAGGAAGGGCTCCTGCGCTTTACTGAGCTGTTCGACAGGGCAAAGGACGAAGAGAAGAAAGAGCTCCTGAGTCTCATCATCAACAAGATTATCTTCACACCTGAGAAACTGAATCTCTTTGTATACGAGTGCCCTGAGATTAAGGAAATTGAGATGAGCCAGGACGGCGAAGAGACTGAAAAAACGCTTTCCGGCGGCAATTGCAAGATGAAGCCCCAATTGAAAGAAAAAGGCTCGAAGAAGGATAAAACCTTACCCCATAAGGGCGGAGAGCTTATGCCGCTAAATAAAGAAGGCCACCATTCACTTGGCAGCCCTGATAAAGTGGTTTGTCGAAAGAAACATTATTATAGAGGACAAACCATTCCCGGACTCTGGCATACAAGAATGAAGTAACAGCGTATTAACAGGGAAAAACGCAATTTTTGGCATCCTCTTCCGGGAGCGGCTCAGAGGAGTGGCAGAGTAAACTCCCTTGGTTGCTGGATTTTCGGGAATGTATGGATCTCTTGAAACCCAAATTCCCTAAGATCGTAACAGGGTAATTTTTTGAGCTAACAGGGAAAATATTTTCAGTATCAGGGAATTATCAGGCTATTCTGATTAGGGCGAGTGCCTGGCATGCTCCTGTTTTCAACTGCTTCACATCACTGGCCCTCTCAGAGGTAATGCGGATACTTTTGGGGCTTTTGCCAAGAACGCTGCTTACCACGTGAACCTTCATGGTGGAATCATAATGCCGATTTCTTCGAGCCTTGTATACGTTTCCCAGCATATCGTGAAGCCTTAATACCGTGGAATCTGCAATCACCAGGTCCCTGAATCCCTCAAGTTTTCCCTTCAACTTCTCCACCGGCTCCGAGAGATGTTCACAGGCATAAGCCACGGCTTCCTTCAAGAACCGGCACAACTGCGGCGTGAACCTGTCATAGAACGAAGACACCACAAGCTTCACTCCGGTATTGCTTTCGAAAAGCCTTCTCATCTCTGCAATTGTTCTGTGGACCCCCGTGCCGAACCCCAGAACAATCGTCCAGAAGAAAGCCACGACGTCCACCTTCCTCTTCCGTTGAAGAAGCCCAACAGACTCTGCTGTCTTCACAATCCATTTCCGGGAAAAGCAGGAGTCGAAAGCGTCCTTGATAAAATTACATCTTGTGGCCATGTGCTGAGATTCCTTTCTAAGGATTTGTTTGCAACTCAGTATCTTGGCAATTCTTCGCGCAAATACCACAAAAACCTTGTCAATTCAACAGTAAATACACTAACCGATCACGGATGGGCTCATCTTGAGTTATTCATGCCAGGGTTATCAGCATCGCTTACAGAACCATACTCTGGTCCAGACAAAGCAGCAATCCCAATCTCAAGGTGATAATTTTATTCAAGCACTATCAGGTGCTTAAGGCCGGAGTCAGAAGGTGCCGCTCCAGAAATGATAAACGTAAGAATGCCTTCTTTCAATTTATTGTCCGGCACATCCCTTGTTTCGGCATTACCACCTATTGGCCAGAAATCGGGCCATGCTCCAAAAGTATTATCGCTTTTCAAGGCATTTGCCTGAACACACTTCAGGTTGAATGAAATTCCCCCTGCAAGGGCTAAGTTACCCTTGGAGAAATTAGGCCCATAACTGTCATCCACGTCGCCGCTTTTTATCAGCCATTCTGCCTGGGGCACCCATACCCCCCTGCTGTCCTTACTTCCTGGATCCTGCCATTTAGGATCTGAGCCTGTCGATGCATCCCATGCCATCCATTTATACGAGATTGAGCATATGGCTTTATAGCCCTGTCCCCAATCGGCATAATATGTGGCCTTGTACATCTTGTCTTTTAGCCAGCCTTCATCTGTTCTTACTGCCAGGAAGCTGTTGCTGTGCTGAAAGCGAAATTTCTTATATATACTGTCGCCGTTGTGAAATTCAAATGCTCCCAACATATAGGGCTTTCTCGCCTGACCGCCCGGCTCGTTATTGGTGCGATTGCCCCCATCATTGGAAATCCCGTCATAATAGTTATTCCATGCCAGTGGATATTCCAGCCTGTCATCCTTCAATCCAAGCCAGCCATCTATCTCTCTGTCTTCAGCATTCCCATTATTATCATAAACTGCGTAAAATTTCGTAGAAGGAACCAGACCAGCGTAACTGTCAAGATAAACATTTTGTTGATAGTAATTCTCATCGCCAGGATACATGGTAGCACAACCCGAAATGGCCTTCCCTGATTTATTGATGATAACAAAGGATTGATCTTCCCAAGTCTGAACAACCAGGGGCACAGGCTTAATTGGATTTCCTTTGGAATCAAGAATTGCAGAGATTTCAGCGCCTCCATCCTTTCTTACGAAGAGGCCGGAAGTGTTATTCAGAAGATTCCATGTTCCCCAGGCAGTATATCTTCTAAGGTAATTTCTCTGAAACCCTGGGAAAGCCACATACCCCAAAAAGGCTCCCTTCTTCAGCCAAGCCTCAATGGGGTTAATTGTAACACCCGTGCCAAACTGAGGATAAGGATGTTTTGTCAGGTGTTCAGTCATGGTGCTGATTGCATCGCTGGTGAGATAGGCTGCGCTGCAGACTGTTTCCAGGTGGTCCTTTACGCTTTGCTGCAGCACAACATCTATAGCCAGATCTGTTCCCCCATCGGGACCCAAGGTTTTCCATACTATCGCTTGAATCAGGTTGCCTTGAATGAAACCCCAGCCATTCATAGCCTTATGGTTGGAGTCAAATTTTGCAATGCGTTCATCACTGATAGCTGCATAAGGATCGACCGGCCAGATTACATATTGGGTAAGTCCGTCATGTTTGTCAGTGGCATTGACATTTTCGCTGTAAAGATTGGGCAGGTAATATTTATGCCTATCCTCATTTTTGGCCAGATATAACTTCTGGGTAGAATAAGAGCCATCAGAAACATTGAACGTGCTTTTTTTGCCACCATTTATTTTTGAAAGTTCATATGCTTTTTTTACCGTCATATATTCCGGTACCATAGCATATACAGAGTAGCTCTTACCATCTAATGATATCTTAGGATCGCTGGTAAGCCTGTGCGTCAGTATGTTGACTGCCTGTCCTCCTATTGAAGTATTTGGCAGGCTGAAATCAAAGATGACAGAATCATTCTTCAGTGTGCCATCCGGGTAATAATCCTCATAGAGAAAGCTATACTGTGACATGGGTGGAATTGCTGGAGGTGAATCTTGTGCCTGGCTCAAGTCGAGGGTGTAATAGACAATCTCGCCGGGCAGGCTGCCTGCGTCATCAATTTTGGAAATATTGTAACCATTTTTCTGAGCCCATATCTCAAATTGCTCAGTATCCTGCCTGGAGCCCCCCACACCATAAAAATAAGTAATCCCCCTGTCTGATGTATGATTGGCATCCCAATCTATCAGGCCGCTGTTCATAAGGTATCCCTTGTCAAGAAAAAAGTCTGCATCTGTTCTTTGTGCTGATTCCTGCTCCGTTGCTTTCCTGGCCATGTAAACCGTAACTCCCTGCCTGTATGCATTGGAATCCTGGCGAACGCCAAGGCCTGGAATAACATGAGCTCCAACGTAATGAAGTGTCGGATCATAGGGGTGCTCAGAATCCATGTATTTTGACCAATCCTGGCTGAAAAACATCAAAACATCACACTTCAGGTCAGAGTTGACAGACACAATATGAGAACAGTTGATGTATCCATCCTTGCTGAAGGCAATTCTGAACTTGCCGTTTGAGACACCGCTGAATAAATATCGGCCACCAGCATCTGAGGTTGTTTTCAAAGGCTCTGACAAAACCGAATCCTCGCCTGTATAAAGGGTACAAAGCACATCCTGAACGGCAGATGTGCCTGGGGGATTGGTAATGATTCCGCTAATGGAGTAACTATCATTATTTACGCTATCATCAACCTTGCTACACCCAGTTATGCCTAAAATAGCAAAAGTCGATAGAAAAAGCGTGAGTATTAATCTTGTAAAAATTTGCCTTGAGCCCCTGCCTGAATTCATAATACGCCTCCCCTTATTGATGTGCCTGTGTTTTCTTGTCTCTGGCTTAATTTCTAACATTATACATTTAAATTCACTGCCCTGCAATAGTAATACCAGAAACCTTCTCTTCACTTATTACCAAATCCTGATCATCAATTACTCTGGGCAATCCGGCTTGTAATATACTTGCCAAGATGAATCGTATTTGTGTTTTAGCATCTTACCCTTTCTTTCTTTCCAACTTATCTAAGCAATCCAGTCCCATCAAGAAGGGTTCGAGATGCATGTCACAAATTCATGTAGAACGATGGTAATTAATACTTAAGTGAGCCATCACCGGATTTCGGAAGCTACTCAGAAGAAATTTTGAATTTTTTTACTGCATCGCAGGCACTGTTTTGATGAGGAGATTGACTTGGCGTCGGAATTCTATGTTTTTTTATCGGAAAGGGCGAATTTGGGCGCAAATGGGGATGAAAAACTCAAAGAAAAGCTCCCCAAATGCCGATAAAAACGAAAAAAGCGCCCGCATCCCCCCAAAAAAGGAATATCCCGGAAAAACTACCTCAAAAAACCGCCTATTGCGACTGGTTCATAATGTCCAAAATTATTCTGACTGCAGGCAAGGCTCCAATGGAAAGTTTGATATAGTGCAACCACACTATGATATAATCAAGGTATGTAGCTCCTGGACCCTGACAACACAAGAGCCGATGTATATGCTGATTCGGCTTACCGCTCGGAGAAATCCCTGGAGGAGTTGGATGAACTTGGTTATCATGAGCACATACAGCGAAAAGGCAACAGGGGGAAGCCGCTGACCGACTGGGAGAAGCAGGGTAACCGCACCCGCTCGAAGATTCGAAGCCGTGTTGAGCACGTATTCGGCGCCCAACTCCAGAAGGCAGGCAACCTGATTCTTCGCACCATCGGCTTTGCACGTGCGGTGGTGAAGATAGGTCTTCGCAACCTAGCATACAACCTGCAGCGGTTCACAACTTTGTTGACTGCACCAAGCTGAGGGAGGAATCTGTCCTGATTAGTTCAAAAATGGCATAAGGGAAGGCTCTTGGAGATCTTGGGAGCGCTTGTCCACCCTGAATAGGCTCACACCTCGATAACCTGACGGAAAAACGGGGAGTGAGATGACGAAACACCTTAATCCGGGAATAATAGAGGTGCCCTTAATATAAATAAGACTTTATGAAAGGATGGAGATAATTTTGGAAATCATAGAAAGGATCAAGCATAATATCTTTCCAGAAGCCCAGAAATCCATAGAGTCTTGGAAAGAATTTCCCTGGCATCTTCAAGATGGGAAACCGACGACCTGGCATCCTAAATCATCCCAGGCGCTGGCGATAGACCTATTCGGAACGATTAAGGTTTCTATCCAGTCAGAAAGGAATCACATACTGAATGATATTGCCGAATCCCTGGGCTTGCCGCCAGGTGATGACTGGAGCGTCGATATGGAATGGACCGATGAGAACAATTACTTGAAGGAGAAAAGGCAAACCCAGGTCGATGCTCTTGCTCGAAGCAAGGGGAGTATTATCCTGTTTGAATGCAAATTTACTGAAGGCAGCGGAGGCTGCTCAAGATTTAAGAACAACATCTGTGATGGTAATTACGAAGGGCAAATTAATCCCCAGGCAGGCGGGAGTGCCCCATGTATTCTGACCGGTGAAGGAATAAGATATTGGGATATTATCCCGGAGGTCTTCAGGTTTGACAGAAGTGCCAGGCTTATGCCCTGTCCCTTTAGGGAAGACTGGTATCAGTTAATGAGGAATCTCGTCCTTGCTTGGGAACTGGCAAAAAACACAGGACTGAAGCCCGCATTTGTGGTTGTCTATGCCGACTCGGATTCCAACAATTTCGTCTTTTCAAAGAAGTGGAGAGAAGGACTGACATTCGCCCAGTATGGAAGATTCGAAGACAATCTCAAAGGGGTTTTGCCATTCAAAGCGAAGTCGTACCAGGATGTCTTGAAAGATATTTTATCAATAAAGTTTGATGACAGCCAGGCGTCAGGGAAATGGGAAAGACTTAATAGTAGGATCTATTGGAAGATTGAAAACCAGAAACAGCGGCAAAGAGCAGAAGACGAATATGATGGGAGCGGGAAAAGATGACATTTATGAAATATGATCAGATTCGGCCATATTTCAACGAGCCTAACAAAGATGGCAACAGAGACGAGCGTATCTGGGGCAAAATAAAACGTAACATTGAAGCCCTCTTGTCAGAATATGAGCACAAAAGAACGGGCAAGAGTTTACCTCACGACGAACCCTTGATTACTCTCGTCTCGTTATATGGTTTATTTGGCGACCAGTCGGATCTGGATTCAAGAAATAGGCTGTCGGCAGTTAACAAGCTCTTTTCGGATGTTCTTAACAGAAGGAAAACTCCTGCGGAAGTTCAAGACTTCACCGCCTTGACAGGGGCATTTGTTGAAGTATATCTTCACGAGAACAAGAAATTCAGGAAGTTCTTGAGAGATACGATTTTCAAAGAGGCAGCCCATCATCCATATTCGGACAGGCGCATAGCATTGGCTGGTAAGCGGAAAAAAGAGAACGCTAGCTTCGAGGGAAATACAAACCTGGACGCCCTGATCAGTGGCAAACTCTCGTCAGGCAAGCCTGCACACATCTTCATAGAGGCAAAATTCCTATCTGACATTTCGACAGAGATCACATATCTTCCGGTGAGAAACCAGATTGCACGAAACATTGATTGCGCCTTGGATTTGATGACCAATGGCGGCAAGAATCTTGAAGAAATCGATAATTTCTGGTTTTTCCTCCTCACCCCAGGAATGTTCAGAACCAGGGAATATGGCGGTCCCACAAATCATACGTTCAAGGAAGTGAATCCCACCTATAGCAGGTTCTACTGCTATAAAATGAATGAATACCTCGATCCTGGAAAATTGAAAGAAGATTTGCCCCACTGGACAGAATTGAATGAAGAACATTGGGTCAAGCTCTCAAAACGGATAGGATGGCTTACTTTCGAAGAGATTGCCTCAGCAGTAGAAACGAATAACTTACTTCAAGGCGATGAGATGACTGAGTTCAAGAAATTTCTTTCGGATCGTGAGCTTTCTTAGGTCTTCGCAAACCACCCTTATTTAGGTCACTTCTATTAATCCTGTTTTTTTACCTTGTGCCACTTTGCTGGCATTTTTTAGGAAATTTCCTTGAAAACCCCCGGTTTTCGTGCGTTCCAGGTGTCCCAAAAGTTTCTGGAGGCCTTTCCGACGATTTTTTTGACCGCTTTTGGTCAGATTCATCCCTTAACCGTGAGCTCTTGCCTGCTTTGGACGGACTGGCGCAGACACCAGAGTCGCAAACCGCTTGATGTTATATGCAAGATTCCTAAGCCCTATGACAACCTTTGTCCGGAGAATCCATATCACACGGCATACAAGATCGCCCGCCAACTGAAACTGAACCCCAAATAAATGCTCGATGCGGCTCCTTATCTTTGAACGGGTGTGGTTACCCTGCTCCTCCCAATCTGTCAGCGGCTTGTTTTTGTTGCCCTTCCGCTGGATGTGCTCAGGGAACCCAAATCCTTCAAGTTCTCAATCGGCACTTCCGAGCGGCAAGCTGAGTCGGCATAAACGTCTGCGCTGGTATTGGATGGGTCAAAAAGCCTTAAAATACGTTGCTGTCGTGAACAGATGCATCCGTCACCTGGAAGGAGCGGATAAACTTGGAGATTTTTTCATTGCCCTTTAAGGTGAACGACCTCTCGTAATGATCGTTGCGGTAGTTCTTCTCCGGTTCCTCCTCCTTTCTCTGGTATGGCTCCCTGCCTAATAGCAGGATTATTCAAAAGGGGCTATCACTCTAACGACCGAATCTCATACCCCATGGCCCGATAACCACGTTGGCGTTTGTCCCACATCCGGGCAAGTTGCGGATGGTCAAGCTCCACATAATCGTAGATGCGCACATCCTGCTTGCAGGCATGCTCTCGGTGCAGACGGCCAGCATATTGCTGCAGGGTTCCCTTCCAGGATATGGGCAAGGCGAGTACCAGAGTATCAAGAGGAGGATGATCAAAGCCCTCGCCAATCAATCGGCCAGTGGCTAAGATGACCCGAGGAACGTTATCATCCAGTTCTTCAAGCTCTGTGAAGATTGCTGTGCGCCGTTTCTTTAATATTCGGCCATGCAAAACGAAGCAATTGTCTACTTCATCTCCAAGGGCCTCTCGCAACAACTCCAAGTGCCCAGTCCGTTCTGTCAAAGCCAAAATTTTTCGACCCTCTTGATATGCCGTCAGAATATCCTGTGCAACGCGCAGCGTGCGGCCTACATCATTAACAAGAATGCGAAACACATCCTGGATGCCAGACTCCGGGGGAATCTCAGGTGTGGGCAAGCTCTTTGGCCATACCTCCAGCTTGAATGGTGAGCTTTCCCGTCGAGCGGCATTGTACCGGATTGGTCCGCATTGCATAAAGATGATTGGCTGATGGCCGTCGCGCCGGATCGGCGTGGCGGTGAGACCGAGAACATACTTGGCTTTGGCTTGTTTGAGGATTGCCTCAAAGGAGAAGGCTGATAAATGATGGCACTCGTCGACGATGATCTGGCCGTAACCATCAAGCAATCCGGCAAGGTCATCGTGCCGTGACAGAGACTGCATAACAGCGATATCAATCCTGCCGCTCGGTTTCTTCTTCCCACCGCCGATCACACCCGACGTTCCCTTGCACAGACCCAGAAAGGCAGTCAGTCGCTCCTGCCACTGCCGGAGCAACTCGGTACGATGGACCAGAATCAGAGTGCTCACCTTGCGCCGGTCGATCAGTGCAGCGGCGGCTATCGT
>Ga0351861_1092_pt1 | contig 18366 bp, 23 predicted proteins | sample BONcelHFGM3001F9_FD_206795 | JGI IMG/M metagenome (GOLD analysis project Ga0351861, IMG submission 206795) | Enriched cells from coal bed in the Powder River Basin, Montana, United States - BONCAT cells FGM rep2 HSBNCT.FGM.300.1.F9 ...
CTGCCGGGCAATATCGGTGGTGCGCAGGTCGGCTTGCCCGGGGCCAACCGGCTCGGCAATCCTTATCAGTCGCCGAACACGGTCAGTACGCCGGCGGCGGACGTGACCGTGAAGAAATCAAGCGGTGACGGCGTTCTGAACGCTATTCCAACCTACATCCGGGGAATTTTCCAATGAAAAAGGCAATCTTTGCAATGATGGCGATGGCGGTGGCGGGAATGATGCTCTTGGGATCCGGTAGCCAGGCCATGGCCGGACAGCTCAAGGCCGATGATGAAATGACCATTTTTGTTACCGACCAGGCGGGCGTTACCGAATGTGACTGCAAATGTTTTCCGGAGGAACTTGCGCCGCTTACTGCTGACTCGTTTTCTCGCACCTGCCAATGTGAGTGTTTCTTGAGCAATGGGCAGCCTGGGGCGAAATTCGAAGAAAAAATGATCACATTGAAGAGGCCCAAAAAATGAAAAGTTTCAGAAAATACTCTGCGGGTATAGCGCTTCTCGCTATGTTGTCCCCAGCGAATTGCGCCATGGCCGGTTGTTGCGGGGAAGTGGCCGCCATCAATATGGCAGCAAAAACTATTTCGGGCGCGATCGAATCTTCAGCGGCATCCACTAATGGTGCGATAAGAGATTTGAAAAAAGACCTAAAAGAGGCCTTGGCGACAGCGGCCGACGCGATCAAAGGCGAGGCAACCCGGGTGGCGGGGGATGTGGCCGACAACAGAGACAAAAAACGAGTGGCCCTGGCTGGCTCGGAAAATGCTGCCAGGGCGCAGCAGGATTATGGCATTTTGCCCCCGAATCCCTGTGACTCTCTATCATCTGCCGCGATTTCAGGGGAAGCGGCTAGAAGCGCGGCCCGGACCGCTGCGACCGAACATGCGGGGTTCCGAATGCGGGGGCTGAATACCAGCTCCCCGGCCTCGGCCACCTATACCACCTACTCGCGGCACCGGGAAAAGTACTGCGGGCCTGCCGACGTGGCGCAGAAGCGCTGCAGCTCCATATCCTCGATGCCAGATGCGGACATTGATCCACGATCCCTCACACACGGCGCCGGCCTGCCGGGCAACCAGAGCTATGTCTTCAGCAAGCAGCAGACGGAGGCCGCTCGGGCCTATGCCAGCAATGTCGCGCAGGCGGTGCCCCGGCCGGTTTTGCCGGGGAATCTTGAGAATACCGATCAAGGCCGCGGTTACGAAGCCATGCGGCTTGCAGAGCAGGCAAAGTTAGGCCTTGCTGCCTCGGTCTTTACCGAGGCCATGGCCTGGAGGGCGCCGGCCGAGGTGGGCGGCGTATCACTCGCGCAGCATATCAAAAATATCTGGGCAAAGATGGGAGGAGTCTCTGTTCCCCAGGGAGTCGAGGACGCAATCAAATCCGGACAGGCGAGTCATTTCCTGCTGCAGCAGGCAGAAGTGGATCGACGGGCCAATAACCCCGAGTGGTATTCGCAGATGTTGGCGGCTTCGCCGGCGGCCGTGAACCGGGAAGTAGCCTTCATGCTGGCCAGGATGCTCGAGATGCAGCATCGCCAGGAGTTGCGACTTGAGCGGCAAGAAATGTTGCTGGCCGGGATCCTCTCCGAAGGGGTCCGCGCCAATGGTGGCCAGATCGATTCCCAATACCGAGCGGCGACCAGTGTGCCGCCCAGTTCCAAAAAATAAAGGGAGGAAGCCGACATGGAAATGAAAAAAATTGAGGAAATGAAGCTGATAGTGACCGGGGATCCCGACCAGGATGCCGCGATCTTAGAATGGTTATTTTTGGCTGTTCTGGTGCCCTGGTCCTTTGGCTGCCGGCCTCTGGTGGAATCTCGGCCATGAAGACTTTCGTCATCGGCAAAACCAAGTTTTTGGCTGAAAACCGTTTCGGTAATGTGCTGATCGATCCTGAATTACCGGAAAATTTTGGGTGTACGGATAACCAAAAACGCTCGGCGGAGCAACTGGACAAGTGGTGGGGGAGGCCATACCTTGAGCTCGAAATTGAAGATCCAGAGCAATGGCCTGATGGCGTGTTCTACCGTGTATATTGCCTGGATGGTGGTGCTTGGGATCGACCAACATTGTGGGGGCGTTTCGAGAGCTTGCACGAAGCATTGCAATGTGCCGAGGGTGGTCCGGCGAGGCGGAAGTCCTGAAATTCAAAGGGCGGTTTGGGAGCCCAGGCCGCCCTTTTTTACTTTTTCTTAATTTTGCCCCACAATATCTCCCAGGGGCAGAGGTTCTTGTTTTTTGTTAAAGTCCTTATATGGTAAGGGATTGCGGTCTATTTTTAATCCCGATATCACACCGGGCTTTTTCTATTCCAAAAACAAACGACACCCTTGTCCTGCAAGGGATTGCGATCGATTTTTAATCCCAATATCACGCGCCGAAATGCTCATCACCTCCAGCAGCAGGGCGACATCGGCTCAGCAAACTCGAAATCGCTTCTTGGCCGTCCTTTTCGCCATCTCTCCCGCAAGGTCAGCTTGTCCATAATGCACCTCTATTCCAAAGTTCTGATTTCCTCCAACAGCAGGGCGACGTCGGCCTCTGTAGATTCCGGCGTAAAACCATTCACATTGACCCTGCCGGTGTCATAATCGGCCTTGTTGGGTATGCCCCAGCAATCCACGATGATATGGATCTTGGCGGCAAGGGCCGCTTCGTCGCCCAACATCTTCCGGATATCCTCGATGCCTTCCGCATGGTGCCGGTGGCGCCGGTGAGATTGGCCGTACTCTTTGTAACACGCATCAAGCCATTTATGGACTTCCTTCCACTCATTGCCCAGGAGGCGCTTGCAGTCGGCGCAGTGTTCGTACAGGTAAGCCATGTCTGTTGCCGTGGGTTATTATTGCAATGGGTTCTTTTTGCCAAGAATGCGTTCGTTTGCAATGTCCGTCAGTTTGTTGCAGAGTTCCCATTCCCACTCGTAGGAGTCTCTTTTCCACCTGTGATAATCTTGTATCCAGAACCGATGATCTCCCTCCTGATCGCTCTGGAGCGGGGACGGGACTGAACGTGGAGCGGTATCAAGCATGTGCTTCCAAAATGGCTCTCGCTCTTCCTCTGGAAGTTCCGACAGCAGTACCGACCCAGCGCGGATCTGCTCTTCCAGCTCTTTGCTGTTGGTTCCCATATTTTAACCGAAGGTGAGGTTGCCCGGCGTAGCCGGCCGGGGACGGCCTGGCGGACCGGAGATCTTCTCTTTTGCCAAATATGATATAAACACCAAACTGTTATGCTGCATGTGTTTGCGGGCTATTTTTCCGCCCGATATCACGCCTTTCAAAACCGAAGGTTAGGTTGCCCGGCGCAACTGGCCGAGGGAGGCGGCAGAAGAAAGCGGCTGCTCGTGGCCCGTCAGGGCCTCGTGAAGGCCGCTACTGGTTGGGGGGTAGTCTGGGAGGGCTCGAAGAGGAAAAGGTTTCTCGGGGAATTTGTGGCCTCTTTCTGCCCCTGGTCTGACTTCCCCCTTTCAAGGGAGTCCTTATGGTGACAAACTTGTTAAGTTTTTCTATTTATTTCAAAAGATAGTTGCTCGCTTTGAATGTGCCGTCTTCTAGATCTTTGGTTTCAATCCCTTTGCAGGCATTTAAGCAGGCGACAATACGGTGTGCAAGTTCTTCTCCGTCTGCTATAGAATGTGCAAAACCGTAGCAATGGGCAACCATAGTGTCGCTATCGTCTGTCACATGCCAATTATTATCAACACCTTGAGATGGCGGTAACAATCTAAAATCTTTGCCTTTAATAGCCATGCCATTACTCCTTTAATTTTTCACACTTGTGTCCGGCAACGATTAACCTTCGGCCTCTTTTGCGCGCCTAGCGCGAAGGCTATTTAGTGGCCACCGTAGATTTTGCTGCGGTGGCCAAGCTGCACGACCAGGACAAGCAGCCTGTCATCCTCGATCTTGGCAAGGATACGGTAGTCTCCCACGCGCCACCTCCAAAATTCTCGAAGTTGCCCCTTGAGGTTCTTGCCAAAAGCTTTTGGGTCAGGGGCCACCCGGTCCTTCAAAAACCTGTGGATCTCCCTGGCCTCTTTCTTTCCCATCTTGGCCAGATCCTTTTCCGCCGCCGGGGTGAACTCAATTTTCCAGGCCAAGGCGCTTCTCCACTTCCTCCAGCGGGATAGCGGCTTCTCCGCTCTTCAGAAACGCCTCATGGGCCGTTTCGGCCAGATAGGCGTCCTCCAGATCCTCCAGGGTCCGCTCCAGAGCTTCCCGAAGAAAATGGCTCTTGGTTCGTTTTGTCAGTTTCGCCAGATTTGTCAGCCGAGCGGAAAGATCGTCCGGCAACTGGACAGAGTGCATGTGCGCCATAATACTTTCTCCTATTTTTATTAAACTTAATAAAAATAGATGATCATGTCAATTACTTCTTGGTGGGAAAAGTCAATATTCGTTTGCTTTAGGCCAGCTTCGCAGCCAGATCCTCCGCCCGCAGGTGGGTGTACCGTTTCAGCATCTTGAGATCCTTATGGCCGGTGATACTGGCCACCTCCATTATTCCGAGTGTGCCGAGCTCAAAAAGGCGACTGGTTGCCTCATGGCGCAAATCGTGGAAATTGAGGCCTTCAATTTCGGCTCGCTGACAGATACGATCAAAGGCCTGGGAGATTCCATCGGCTCGCCGTAAGGCCCACACTCCGCCGTCGATTCGCCGGGGCAATCCGTCTAAGAGTTTCAACGCTCGCGGTGAAAGAGGAACAGTGCGAGGTGTATTGGTTTTGGTTTTTGGAATGTGCCAAGTGCGTCGGGCGAGGTTGATGTGCTCCCACTGCATAGCTGCAATTTCGCCACGACGGGCAGCCGTTTCCAGGGCGATTATGACGATGCTCCCAATCTCATTGCTTTTTGATATCTTGGCTGCATCGAGTAACCGCATTTCCTCATCATCAATAAGACGGCGATCTCGCCCGGGGGGAAGGGATGGTTTCCTTACCTGACTGGTAACAATACCATGAGCGAGGGGTATGCCCCAGTCAATGACGCAATGCTTGAGAACACGGCCGAGCAGGCCGAGGTCATGCTTAACGGATTGCGGCGCTGCTCCGGCTTGCAACCGGCGATCCCGGTATGCGGCAACGTGAGAGGAGTCCAGGGCGGTCAGGGACAACTCGCCAAGGGCATCAATCAGCCTCCGGGCTCGTGAAATTTCACACCGACCATCTTGGGCTAGGCGGGGAAAGACCTCTTTTTGGTATCGCTCCAAGGCTGTGCGAACTGTGGTTCGTTGCGCTACGGTAGAGGGGATAAAGGTTCCCCGGTTCATGTCAGTTTCAATCCCTTTGGCCCAAGCCTCGGCGTCCTTTTTGTTGTTGAAGGTCTTTGTGACCGTCTTGTGTCCAAGTTTGCGGACCTTGGCGCGGATTTGGTAAGGGCCTCTTTTCTCGAAAGTTGCCATAATTGGTGAATCTCCTTTTTAGGACTTGATGTCCCATGAGCGTCACCAATAATTAACCATTATTTTTTTTAAGTCAATAAAACAAGTAGTTAAAAAATATAAATTTAGCCTCCGAAGCCAAAGGTCGTGGGTTCGATCCCCGCTCCGCCCACCAGAAAATATTAAGCGAATCAAGCACTTGAGCTTGATTCGCTTTTTTTGTTGGTGCGCCAGGCATGGCGCGTAGCGCCGTGACAGGCGCTATTCGACTCGTTGTGGTGGCGAGTCGATGACTTGGAGGTGCAAGTCCTCTACCGACCCGGCAAGGGGAACGGTTAGCCGGACGGCAAGGGTGTCCATTGCGAGGTGGAATCTGAAGGAAGCCGCAGGCAAAGCACTGGCCCGACGAACAGAAATCGCATACGAGGCGGACACACCGGGTGAGGAGGCCATTATCTTCAAAGCCCGATACTTGCACGGAAGGTGTGGACGTAAATGCGGCGGGTATAAGTGTGAAGGTCACGCGCATTACCCTGGGAGGTCTGACCGACCTGCCTTGTGCTACCGGTATCGAGAGGTTCCGGGATGGGTGGTCAGAAGTCAGCAGAAGCCATAGTAGTCGGACTGACCAGCCGATGAAGGGCGGAACATGAAGCAGAGGCGGGAGCCCTGAATTTCGATGACGAAAGGAGCAGCAGAAGGCCGGGCTGTGATGCCCGGCGCCATCCCGGCGGGTAGTGGTCGGAAACCGCGAGAGGAAGGGTGTGGTGCGGCAAGCGTCACGGGAAGGAAAGATCACTCCATGCCGGAAGCGGAGCGATTGATGGAGGAGATCGTCAGTCGCGGCAACATGATGGATGCCTACTCACGGGTGGTGGCCAACAAGGGAGCCGCCGGTGTCGATGGGATGCCGGTAACTGCCCTGATGGATTACCTGCGCCGGGAGTGGGATCGTATCAAGGAAGAACTGCTGGCAGGGGTTTATGCCCCCCAACCGGTACGGAAAGTAGAGATACCCAAACCGGGAGGAGGGATCAGGCTGCTGGGGATTCCCACGGTCCTTGACCGCCTCATCCAGCAGGCCGTGCATCAGGTGTTGAACCGGTGTTTTGATCCGGAGTTTTCCGAACATTCCTACGGGTTCCGACCCGGACGGAGCGCACAGCAAGCGGTCAAGGCGGCTCGGAGTTATGTCGCCGAAGGCCGTCGCTGGGTGGTGGACCTGGACCTGGAAAAGTTCTTTGATCGCGTCAACCACGATATTCTTATGTCGCGGGTCAAGCGCAAGGTGAAGGACCCAAGGGTTCTCAGGCTCATTGATGGATACCTCAAGGCCGGGATCTTTGAGGGTGGAGCTGCAACGGCTCGCAGTGAAGGGACGCCGCAGGGTGGCCCGCTTTCACCGCTGCTGTCCAATATCCTCCTTGATGAGCTGGACAAGGAACTGGAGGCGCGTGGTCATTCGTTCTGCCGTTATGCTGATGATTGTAATATCTATGTTGCCAGTCGGGCAAGCGGCGAACGGGTGATGGCCTCGATCAGCGAGTTTCTTTCCAGGCGTCTCAAGCTCACGGTCAACCGGAACAAGAGCGCGGTGGACCGCCCTTGGAACAGAATCTTCCTGGGTTATAGCATGACCTATCACCGGAAACCGCGCCTTAAAGTGGGGAAGAAATCGGTGGAACGGGTCAAGGCGACAATCCGGGAAGCCTGCCGACTGGGTAAGGGACAACGCCTCAGCACCGTAATCAAGGGTCTTTGCTCGAAGTTGCGGGGCTGGGTCAACTACTTCCGGTACTCCGAGGTAAAGGGTCTGTTTGAGGAACTTGACGGATGGGTACGGCGGAAGCTGCGGTGCATTCTTTGGCGGCAGTGGAAGCGAACCTATACGCGGGCAAGGAACCTGATCCGGTTTGGTCTTCCCAAGGAAACTGCATTGAAGTCGGCCATGAACGGCCGTGGCCCATGGTGGAACGCCGGGGCTGCACATATGCACAGGGCCATTGGGAAGTCATTCTTCGAGAGATTGGGTCTGGTGTCGCTTATGACCCAACATCACCGGCTTCAAGTTGTTTCATGAACCGCCGTGTACGGAACCGTATGCACGGTGGTGTGGGAGGACGGCGGGGGTAACCCCGCCTCCTACCCGATTGCGCCAGGCATGGCGCTGTTCGGCGCGTTGTGATGGCGAGCCGATGACTTGGAGGTGCAAGTCCTCTACCGACCCGGCAAGGGGAACGGTTAGCCGGACGGCAAGGGTGTCCATCGCGAGGTGGAATCTGGAGGAAGCCGCAGGCAAAGCACTGGCCCGACGAACAGAAATCGCATATGAGGCGGCCACACCGGGTGAGGAGGCAATTATCTTCAAAGCCCGATACTTGCACGGAAGGTGTGGACGTAGATGCGGCGGGCATAAGTGTGAAGGTCACGCGTATTACCCTGGGAGATCTGACGGCCTGTCATGTGCTACCGGCATCGTAAGGTGTGGGGATAGGTTGTCAGAAGTCAGCAGAAGCCATAGTAGTCTGGTCTGACCAGCCGATGAAGGGCGAAACATGAAGCAGAGGCGGGAGCCCTGAATTTCGATGACGAAAGGAGCAGCAGAAGGCCGGGCCGAGAAGTCCGGCGCCATCCCGGCGGGTAGCGGTCGGAAACCGCGAGAGGAAGGGTGTGGTGCGGCAAGCGGATCACTCCGTTGTGCCAAAATAGTCACGTGTTAGCACCAGAGGGCGTTCCTTAGCCGGATAATCCTGCCGAAATGATCGGATACCACCTGGTATTTTTGGCCCGCTGAATGGGCGAAATTTCACCCCTAAGGGGCGCAGGCGGCCTTCCCCATGCAAAATAAAATCAACCTCGGTTTTTGATTGGGTTCGCCAGAAACCGATCTCCTCCAACAAGGGTGATTTCTTGGTCAGATCGGCAAAGACCGCATTTTCCGCCAGCTCGCCGGCATCGGGACGGCTGTCAAGGGCGGCAAGACTGCGGATGGCTATGTTGCGCAGTCCATTATCAAGAAAATAATACTTGCGCATCTTGCTGATCTCCTTGCGCGGGTTACGGGAAAACGGTAACGCCCCTTTGATGATGAAGGTGTTTTCCAGCAGAAACAGGTAATGCTCCAGCGTGTCACGGGCCAGACGGGTAGCGATGCTCAGTTCCGATATATTGGCCAACCCTCCGGCCTGATGCGCCAGTGCCGTAATAAGATTGTTGAATCCACTTACGTTGTCGATGCGGGCCAGATCCTTGATATCCTTGCGGACATAGGCGTTGTACAGCTCGGACAGATAGGCGGCCTTGCGCTGCTCATCCCGCTCCAAGGCAACACGAGGATAACCGCCCCAGACCAAAAAAATCTCGGTAGTGACGGAAACAGTCCTCAGCCAGAAAACGGGCTGAAAGAGCCGCGGGATCGGTATCTGCCACCAGTGAGCGCACACCGCAGTCCCGCACCACACGCGCCAGGCGTTCTTCTCCGCGAAAATCCAAAAACTCGACAAAATTCAAAGGGTATATCTCGAAAACCAGCTTTCTCCCTGCCAGGGAATCACTAAATTTGCGACGGATTTAAAGGGTTGATGAGCCGGAAACGATCAACTTGAGGTTGGGCTGACTGTCTGCCGGCAGCTTCAGCAGATTTGACGGGTTCGAAAGATACTGGATTTCATCGATAAAGACATACACCTTGTGGGAGAGGTCAGCCCCTCTGGCCGCCAGCCAGCCCATCAGCTCACGGTGCCCACCCTCCAACAGATGCAGCAGTGTCATGTCCTCCAAGTCCAGATAATGCAGGGCATGTTCATGCTCACCATGCTGCCGCAGATGCTCCAGCAGCATTTTCATCAGGGTGGTCTTCCCTGCCTGACGCGCCCCCACCAGTAACAAAATTTTCGGCTGATCCAGATAGCGCAGTAATTCTTGGAATATGTCACGGTTGTACATGAAATTACCTCATAATTTTCATATTACACTTGGCAAATTATGAAGTAATAATCAAGTGCCGAGTTATCTCCCTTCAAGCTCATCCCCTGACCTTCACGTAGACACCGTGAGACTTGTTTTTGATTTTTCCTTGCAGCTTCATCTGTCGCACGAGAGCATAAATTTTTGTCTTAGGGAGACCGGTTTTCTCCGACAGGGTCTTGGAGTCAACCCCGATCTTACTCCGGGCAATAATCGCCGCGACCAGATCGATGGGCGCAAGAGGTGTTCGGTTCCGACGGATCGGAGTTTTAGTGCTTGACTTGGGAGGCTTCTGGGCAGCAGCCTTTTGCTTAGAGCTTTTCTTGAGAGCCGGCTTAGTCTTCTCGGGCAGAAAGGCGGATGGAGGGGTGGCCAATTCAAGACCAAATAGAGATGAGAGGTCAGTATCTTTAATAACCCTGGTGCTTTTTCGCTCAGCCTTTGCCAGCATCTCTGCCGTCTGGTCCTGAATGGCCTCGACCACCAGATCGTCCGTGGACACACCACGCAACGTGAAGAACAGGGAGGGGTCTTCGTCAAGCCTCGCACCAATGCCATAGAGGGCAGACGCAACGTGCTTGCACATCGAGGCCCAATCCGGACAACTGCAGTCAAATGAAATCTCCTTTGGCGAGGGGAACAACCCCTTGCCCTCGGTTAGGAAAATATCGCTCAACTCCCTGGGGAATTTCCCTGACAACAAATCCTGTAACGATTTCAACCGGCCATCGCACTGTTTTTTGATCGCTGTCCATTGGGTCGCGCTGATGGCCTTGATGCGGATCGTTACTTCATAGGGCCTAGACGATGAGCCTAGGACGAGTGCCCTCACTGTGCCGGCCTCAATCCCCAGGTCAAGCACTGCGCCATGGCGCACATAGCTGCGGCCCCTGTCGATGCGGTTGCTGTAATCCGCGTAGCGTTCCAGGTTCTGATTCCATGATTTGCCCCACCATGTCTGCGCCAGGGCTTTCCCCTCGAGGATGACCGGTTTGATATCCGGCATCTTTTTTTGCAATTGTTTCAGTTTTTTTGCGGCCTTCTTCTTCTTTTCCGCCACAGACACATACTCGGGAAAGCGGTTCCAGTAACTCATGCCGTTCTCTCTTCGCTTACAAATGGTTCAAGGTAAACAGGTCGAGCAGTTCGTCGTTGCTCATCTCGGTGATCCAGTTCTCCCCGGTCGGGGCAATAATCTCATGTGACATTGTAGCTTTCCGTTCCAGCATGGCATCGATTTTTTCTTCGATGGTGCCCTTGGTCAAGAACTTGTGGACCATAACATTTTTTTTCTGACCGATCCGGAAGGCCCGGTCTGTGGCCTGATTTTCCACGGCCGGGTTCCACCATCGATCAAAATGGATGACATGATTGGCCGCCGTCAGGTTAAGGCCGACCCCTCCCGCCTTCAACGATAAAACAAAAAAAGGCACATAGTCTTGACCTTGAAACCTGGCAACGAGGTCCTTGCGCTTGCCGACCGGCACGCCGCCATGGAGCACCAAGCCCTCGCGCTGAAAGATACCGGAAAGGAATCGACTTAACGGACCGGTCATCTCCTGAAATTGTGTGAAGACGAGTACCTTCTCGCGTTTATCATGGATGGTCTCGCAGATCTCCCGCAGTCGTTCAAACTTGCCGCTTTCCACCTCATCGAAAACATTAAGCCCAAGGTATTGGGAAGGATGGTTGCAGAGCTGCTTGAATTTCACAAGAGCGGAGAGAATCAACCCCTTGCGCTGTATTCCTTCTGTCTCCACGACCGATGCCTTGATGGATTCGATGATCTCTTCGTACAAAATGACTTGTTTCTTGCTGAGCGCCGCCCACGTCTTTACCTCCACTTTGTCCGGAAGATCCGAAATAATAGACTTGTCAGTCTTCATTCGTCTCAAGATGAACGGGCTGACAACCCGGCGCAGACCGGCATAGCCAGTCGAGCTATCCGCCAACCCCTTGGTGAAGGTGGTGAACTCCTTGGCGGTACCCAACAACCCGGGATTGATAAAATCAAACAGGCTCCAGAGGTCGGACATCCGGTTCTCGATCGGAGTGCCGGTCATGATGATCCGGTTTGTGGCGGTCAATCCCTTGACCGCTTTTGTCTGCTTGGCGCCCGGATTTTTGATGGCTTGTGCCTCGTCAAGAATTACCGAGTGCCAAGGATACTCACGCAGCCAGTCATACCGTTGGACAAGGGCATAGGTGGTGATCACGAGATCCAAGGCATCGATCTGCTTTTTCTTAAGGGTCGGGACGGGTTGGGGTTTGTGAAAGTCGGGATGGGCTACCAGGAAAACCAGATCAGGAGCAAAGGTGTTGATCTCGCTCGTCCAGTTTGACAAAAGCGAGGCTGGCAGAACTAGAAGCGAGGCACGGCCAGGCTGATTTGCCCGTTGGTTTTTCAACACATTCAGGAAAGCCAGGATCTGGATGGTCTTGCCCAACCCCATATCATCAGCCAAGCAGGCGCCGAGCCGCAAGGTATATAAAAACCAGAGCCATTGCAGCCCCTGCTGCTGATAGCCACGCAGAGTTGCTTTAAAGCGTGTCCCGGCAACCACCTTAGCAATTGTCTCAGGGTGGTGCAGTTTTTCCATGACAGATTTCAGCCATTCCCCATGGGAGACTCCAGAGACCGAAACAGCTCCAGCCGGACCAAGCAACTTGCCGGGGTCCATGGAGAGCCGCATGGCATCGAGAAAACTGAGTCCTTCATCCTCGCCTAGCTCTCGGGCCTTTTCATAGGCTGCGATGGTCTGGCGCAGTTTGTCAGGATCGACCGCGACCCACTTGTTCTTGATGAAGGCCAGTCCTTCCGACTCCTTAAGCAGACGGCTCGCTTCCTTCTCAGTGATCTCAACATCACCGATCATCAACCGAGGCCGGAAATCGAGCAGCGCGGCCATGCCGACCATGGATGGAGTTTTCTCGCCTATCCTGAGATTTACCCCGATGCGCGCTGTTTGGCTCTTCCACCAGTTCGGAATGCGGCAGAGAATGCCGCATTCCTCGTAGAGCGGGATTTCCTGCAGAAAAGTATAGGCTTCCCTGGCAGACCATGAGAGTGGCGAAAATAACTCTCCGGATTCGAGAAGATCATTGATCAGGCTGCTCTTCTTGGCCGCATCGGAGACATTGACGAGGAGTTCTAAGAGTTTTTCGGTCTCATTTTTGTATTCTTCCAAAGCATATTTCAAGGGCAAATGTTTCGACTCGCCATCGGCATTCAGAGCGGTAGAATAGGTGGCCAGAAAGGCGAACGGGTCGGAGCCCTTTCTGTTCTCGACCAGGTGGAAATAGATACGACCGGCTATGTGGATATCCGGGCTGTAACCTTTGAGGAACTCCTCGACCGTCCCGCCAAAGGAGTCAATCTGGCGGGAAAAGATGTCGTGCAGGGACTGCCACAGCGATTGAATTTGGTCTTTTCCCAGATATTCGCTGCCGGTCATTAATGGAATCCGGACGGCAATCTCGTTCATTTCGGATGGATCAAGAGGGAGGATAATATCGCCCCGCTGTTGCTTGATGTCCGGGCTCAGCCGCAGTGCTTGAATAAACAGGCCGGCAAAATTCCGGAAAAAGTCAAGGGACGGCGAAAGAGGGGTGGATTTTCTGCAAAATCCGAGATAGAGAAGCCAGTCATCCGGTTCTGCAGAATACTGCTGAAAAATCGCATTCTGCAGGATGTCTGCAGCATTGCTCAGTTTGGTCGGCGACTCAATCCACTCAAGCTGGATTGTCCCGTCGGGCAAGACAACTGCTTCAAGTTCTGCGTGGGGCATATAGGGCTTGTCCTGGATGAGCAGGCTGTCGAAAATTGATCGTACCCGCCATTGACGGACACGGCGTTAGGCGATTTTTTGTAGTTCGAACGCTTCTGGGCTGAGATAACCATTGGCGCTATGTCGACGGCTGCGATTATAATCCATTTCGATGTATTCGAAAACGATTTGCCGCATTTTATCGCTCTATCCTGTGCCAAAGAAGCGGGATGCTTCCCATGTATTGCTTTAATTCCTCGGGATCCTCCATTATAATCAAAAAATCAGGAGCGATACCGGGGCTCCTTCTGCGGGGAAATCCGGCAAAAGCAGCCACATGGCATAGATTGCGCAAGAATGGAAAACGATTACGACATGAAGGTGCTGGTGGTTGATGATTCTCTGGTCATGCGGAGGATTATCACCAATCACCTGCGGTCCTTGGGGTATACGCAGATCCTTGAGGCGGACAGCGGGGAGAAGGCGTTATCGATTCTGGCGCAAGAAGGGGCGGACCTTATTCTTTCCGACTGGTGCATGCGGGGAATGCACGGCATTGAGGTGCTGCGGAGTGTCCGGAACAACGAAAGCACCCGGAATACCCCCTTTATCATGGTAACCGCCGAGGCGCAGCCGCATCTGATACTGGAAGCGATTCGGGCCCAGGTCAGCGATTATGTGGTCAAGCCTTTTACCAGAGAGAACCTGCGGGAGAGCATCGAGAAGGTTCTTGCCTTGGGGCAGGTGGGGGGCTGAAGGCCGGAACCTCTCTTCTCGCAGAGATATTTTTAAGAAAATTTGCCAGCGGATATCGTGCCCTTATTCCTCAATTTCGGGCAAAGGCTCCCCCCAGTCGTCATCTTCCTGCTTTTCTGTTTGGCACCACTCCTGCGCCCCATCGTCCTGATCAGCCAACTCATCAAACAATCCCGCTTCATCCGGCGGGGCAATGCCGGTAAGATCAGCCTCATGCCAGGCTTCAAGGGTGATTTCTTCCGTTGCCCCATCCTCATGCTGGAGTTCGATAAGCCCTTCCTCCTCGTCAACGGTGACTACGACGAAGCGGGCACCATCCTCGATGACCTCGTACCAGTTGCCTTCAATGGGTTCAGTGTCGGTCGGCATGGTCTTTTCCGGGGAACGGTTTTTTGCTACATGAGCAGGCAATCCTCTCGCCAGCTACAGTCTTCCTGGCTGCAATGTTCCATGGCCGAGCCAAAGCAGGGGAAATTCCCTTCTCTTTCCTGGATGGTGCGGATGAGATCCTCTTTTTTCATCTTGCCTGCCCTGATGCCAAGATCTTTTGCCTTTGCTTTGATGTCGAGCATTTTCATGGGAAACCTCCGTGGATGGTGAGAATGATGCCGGAAATCCGGATCGTTAAATGCATGGATTCATGCTGAGGACAGGGCAGTGGGCGGTTTTGATCACCCGTTCGGTAACGCTGCCGAAGAGGGTCTTTTCCACTCCCTTGCAGGTCTGGGTGCCGATCATGATCATGTCGCACTCAGTGGCTTTGGCGTGCCGGACGATCTCTGCCGCGACCTTGCCCGTGAGCACCGCGCTTGCATGGGGGACGTCAAGCGTCATGTTTTCCGTGATGAATTCGGTCATCTTGCGTTTGGCCCGTTCGAGCAGTTCTTTTTCCAGATTTTCCAAGGGCAGATGGGGCAGGGCAAAACCGGCGTAGGCATCAAGGCTTTCCACCACAAAAACCACCTCGATGGCCGCTTCGAACTTGCGGGCGATCATGATGGCGGATTGCAGAACCCTGTTTGAATGTGCGGAAAAATCCGTGGGAACCAGAATTTTTGTGATGGTGTTCATGACCGAACCTCCTCTGATGAAAGATCTGGAAGCAGCGTGGCAATTGCGCCCAGATTTACAGACGGTTGCGACGCAGCGCAGATCCGCGGGTCAATGGCCGGCAAAAGTGCCGATGGCAGCGAAGCGAACGCAATGAGGCTGGGAAGGAGGTGCGGTGTCTTTCGCTTCTCGCGCCTCATGGCCTGGTGCTTTCAACGACAAAGGGGGTGGAGCGTATGGCAATGCTTTTTTTCTTCACCCAGATCCTGGCCATGGGAATCACCTCGCCGTCCATGGTGACGATGTTGGCCAGTTCCTCGACGTAGGAGATATCCCGGGTGAAGAATTCGTAATAAAAGGTATTTTCACTGTAAGGGTCGACGACCAAACAGATTTTCTGCGGGTTGGTCGCGTGTTTTTGGGGGGCGCCGGAAAAGGCGATGTGAGTGTCGCGCAACCGTTTTTCATCGCTGGGGCGTTGGTACACCTGGATCTCAAAGCGAACTATCGCTTGGGGAAAGTTGGAGAGGGGCATGGCTGACCTCTGCACTGTGTGATGATTGCCGTGCGGGCAACAACCGTATCGAAGCTTTTATTCCATAGTATACAGATTCTCCGGGGTGAATCAAAAAATAAAGTGGCGGTGGCGGATTTTTTTTCGCCCTGTTCCCGCCTGGCAGGGTTGCTTTTATTTCTTCAGCGGAATCGGACGCATGGCATCGTCTACCGCGACAAAGGTGAAAAGTCCCTCAATGGCCGTTACCCTGCTTTCGTCGTACATCTGTTCAAGATACACGGTTACCCGGATCTGAATGCTGGTGTTGCCGACCTTCACCACCTGGCCGATCAGTTCGACAAAGGTGCCGGCCGGGATCGGGGTCGTGAAATCGATGCGGTCCGAGCAGACCGTGACGATTTTTTGCCGGGAAAACCGGGTGGCGGTGATAAAGGCTGCTTCGTCCATCCACTGGAGGGCCGTGCCGCCGAACAGGGTGGCGTAGTGGTTGGTGGTGTTGGGGAAAACCGCTTTGGTGATGCGGGTTTCAGCGGCTTCCATTTTTTGGGTGATGTCCATGGTTTCCTCGATGGATATGCGTGGAAAGGGGGTGTTCGGCTAAAGGTTCACCGGAAATACATGTTTCATTCTACACTTTTCACTAATGATGGACTCGTAACAACTGCCCTTCGACAGGCTCAGGGCGAACGGCTACTACCTTAACTAGTCTCAAATAAGGTTTAAGCCCCCGCCTTTAGGCGGGTAGATTTATCACTCCCACTTGGTTGTGTATAATGCCTTAGACGAAGGAGGCATTGTATGGAATACAGATATGGGAGTCATACAGTTTTCAATCTCGAATATCATTTTGTATGGGTTACAAAATACCGCTACAAAGTGTTGACGGGAGAGGTAGCGTTACGGGCACGGGAGCTTGTTCGGCAAACCTGTGAGGCCTTTGAGATGCAGATAATCAAAGGTGTAGTGAGCTCAGACCATGTGCATATTTTTGTATCGGCCCCACCCACGATGGCGCCAAGTGAAATGATGCGTCGAATCAAGGGGCGCACCTCAAGCAAATTGTTTGAAGACTTTCCGCACCTGCGCAAACGGTTTTGGGGCCGGCATTTTTGGGCACGGGGTTATTTTTGTGCATCATCAGGTCAAATAACGGACGAAATGATTAAGAATTACCTTGAGCATCATTTTGAACCCAAAAAGGACGATGATTTTAAAACGGAGTCATGACGGGTCTATCCGACCCGTATCCTGACTTTCAGTCATTTATTTGGCTCTTCAGCAAAATTTGTGGGTTGATTCTGGCTCAGGGAGCTTGCCAACCGTATGATACAGGGCGATTTTCAGCATATCAAAGTTCCTGAAGCCGTACGATTTTCTCGTGGTCACTTTGACCTTGTTGTTGAATCCTTCCACCGCACCCAGAGCGATCCGGTCACGGCAGCGAAACCAATTGAGCAAATGTTCCCGATGAACACGCAACATCTTGGCGATCTTTTTCATCGGCTTGAGCCGAGAGCGCATGGTTCTTCGGCACCAGTCGTCCAGAAATTTCCCTGCCCAGGCCGGACTTCGATAGCCCCAGAAGGCGCGGAAATCTTCCTTGAGCAAATATGCCCGGACGGTCTTGAGGTTAATAGCCAGCAACTCCTCAAGTTTGACCACTTGCTTGTCCGTCAAGTTTTCCGGGCGTTTGAGAAGGCACCAGCGGCTGCCGGTCAGCGCCGGCTCTTTTCCCTTGGCTTTCAGTTCCCTGGCTTCCGTTGCCCGAACCTTGTCAATGGCCTTGCCAAAGTGGCCCATGACATGAAAACGATCGAGGATGTGCATGGCCTCTCCGGCAAGCTCCGCCACAACCCGCAAATACGGCTTCCACATGTCGCTGCAGATAAAACGAAGTTTCTTTGTTCGCTCTTCCCCAAACTCCTTGAAGAACTTCCGCAGTGTCTTCTGCGTTCTCTCCTGGCCGATCCAGAGCAGCCTCTTGCAACCGGCATCGACCTGGTAAACCAGGGTCAGATATTTGTGCCCTTTCTTCCAGGCGATCTCATCAATGCCGATGGCGGTCACTCCGTCGAGATTGCGATGGGCCAGACCCCAGGCTACCGCCATCGCCACCGCCCGGTAAACAGAATCCCAGGTGGTGTGAAAAACTTCGGCAACCTCTTTCCAGCTCAATCGCCTGGCCCAACGAGCAAGAAACCAGGCGTAGGTGGTGGTCAGATGGTTCTTGCCTTCAGCCCACGGCACCCGCTCGACTTTGACACCACAGGTCACGCAGTCAACCCGGCGCAGTGCGTAGAGAAAGAAAACTGTCAGCCCCCACAAGGGCACAAACTCGAAACGCCGCCCGCGCAAGGTGTCATACCCCGGACCAGGGCGGCCGCATTTGGAGCATACGGGTCGGCTCCCTTTGCGAGGACGAATCTCAATGTCAAGGATCATGCGAGTCTGCGGATCACGCCAGCGGACAGCGCCATATGCAAATCCTGAGTGCAACTGCACCCGATTCAGGATAGACTTGATCTGCATCCTGTTTTCTCCTTTTTGGTCATGGATTTCTTGGTCGATCTCCATAATGCCAAAAAGAAAAACAGGATGCTTTATTTTCAACCTCCGTCAGGGAATGATCTCAATCGGTCAACTCTGCCATCAGCCCTGACGGGTACCCACAAATTTTGCTGAAGAGCCATTTATTTTAACCCACCGTCTTTAGACGGTGGTTGTTAAGATATTGATATTCCGTTCGCGCTGAGCCTGTCGAAGCACCTGTTTGCAGCAAATCCCAAGTTGTTGCGAGTCCATCACTTATGGGAACCTTGCAAAATTCGGCACAATTTTTTCAAGGTTCCCTTATAATTTTTCACTTTCTTCCCTAACCCATTCCTCGACCTCGGTCGAAGACGGCATCCGCCCGGCGCATTTCA
>Ga0351861_1093_pt1 | contig 18051 bp, 20 predicted proteins | sample BONcelHFGM3001F9_FD_206795 | JGI IMG/M metagenome (GOLD analysis project Ga0351861, IMG submission 206795) | Enriched cells from coal bed in the Powder River Basin, Montana, United States - BONCAT cells FGM rep2 HSBNCT.FGM.300.1.F9 ...
CCCTGCGCAATGGCGATACCCTTGAGATTCTCCGCGTCACCGCCGGCGGCTGAAAAAACCCATTTCGCATTTCGTATTTCAAATTAACCTCGACCCATGTTCAGCCGGCTTTCGGATAAACTTCAGGACGTATTCAAGGACCTTCGCGGTCAGGGACGCATCAGCGAACAAAACATCACCGATGCCCTCCGCGAAGTCCGGTTGGCCTTGCTCGACGCCGACGTCCACTACCAGGTCGCCAAAGACTTCATCGCCCGGGTAAAAGAAAAATCCCTCGGCGAAGACGTCCTGCGCAGCGTCTCGCCCGGCCAGCAGATCATCAAAATCTTTCAGGACGAACTCATCGCCCTCCTCGGCGGCGGAGCCTCCGAGCTCAATCTCGCCAAACCCGCCCGCATCCTCATCGTTGGCCTCAACGGCGCCGGCAAAACCACCTCCTCCGCCAAACTCGCACGCTGGCTCAAAACCCAGGGCCGCACTCCCAACCTCATCGCCTGCGACCTCATGCGCCCCGCGGCCATCGAGCAGCTCGCCTCCCTCGCCAGCCAGATCAACGTCAACATTTTCACCCCCCCCCGGGACGAAAAAGCCGTCCTCAAAGTCGCCCGGCAAGCCCTCGCCTGGAGCGACGAAACCGGTGGCAACGTCCAGATCTTCGACACCGCCGGCCGCCAGGAAATCGACGAGCCCCTCCTCCAGGAACTCAAGCGCCTCAAAGACTTCCTCAATCCGCAGGAAGTCCTTCTCGTCTGCGACGCCGCCACCGGCCAGCAAGCCGTCTCCGTCGCCGAACACTTCCACAGCGCCCTCGGCCTCACCGGCATCATTCTCACCAAACTCGATGGCGACGCCCGCGGCGGAGCCGCCCTCTCCCTCCGAGAAGTCACCAAACGCCCCATCAAATTTGCAGGAACCGGCGAAAAACTCGACCAATTCGAGCCCTTCCACCCCGACCGCCTCGCCGGCCGCATCCTCGGCATGGGCGACATCGTCAGCCTCGTCGAGAAAGCCTCCGAAGCCATTACCGAAGAAGACGCACTCCGCATGGAGCGCAAACTGCGCACCGCCTCCTTCGATCTCGAGGACTTCCTCTCCCAATTCAAAATGCTCAAACGCATGGGCCCCCTCGAAAATCTCCTTGGCATGCTGCCCGGCATGGGTAGTCTGAAAGATTCCTCGTTTGACGAGAAGCAGCTTACCCGGGTTGAGGCCATCATCCTCTCCATGACTCCCGCCGAGCGCACGCGACCAGATATCCTGAACGCGCGCCGACGGCAGCGAGTCGCCCGCGGCAGCGGCACCACCGTCACCGAGGTAAACACCCTGCTTCAACGCTTCAGCCAAATGAGGAAGATGATGAAAAAAGCGGGCAACATGAAAAAATTAATGTCCCGTGCCAGAAAAGCCGGACTACCCGGCATGCCGGGTTTGAACTGACTCAATACCGCGCCCCAGGCGCCTAAAAAACTCTCAACCACCAAACCAACAACCAACACCTCATCCCATGGCAGTCGCAATCAGACTCAAACGCGAAGGCGCTAAAAACAGCCCATTTTACAAGATCGTCGTCGCCGACCAGCGCCACAAGCGCGACGGACGCTTCATCGAAATCCTCGGCACCTACGACCCGAAGCAGGAAGGCGAGAACTACAAACTCGACCTCGACCGTGCGGAATACTGGGTCGGCGTCGGCGCCCGCCCCTCGCAGACCGTCGGCAGCATCATCAATAAAGCCCGCAAGCAAACCCAGCCCGCCTGATACCGGCGTCTGGGAAAAAACATCCAGACTCAGATACCGTGGAGGAATTTCTGCTCTACACCGTCGGCAAACTCGTGGAACACCCCGAGGAAGTCGTCATTACCAGAACAGAAACTCCCTCCCGCACCATCTACCACATCGCCGCCAACAAGTCCGATCTGCCAAAAATTATTGGCAAAGGCGGTCACACCATTCAGGCCTTGCGCACGCTGCTTCACGCATCCGCTCTCAAAAAAGGAATACGAGTCGGCCTCGAAATCATTGAATGAAACTCACCCGCATTCTACTGACTTCCATCGGCGCCATCGTGCTCACCGCCCTTACCCCCGCCTGCGAAATGCATTCCGCCTCAACCACCGTCCCCGGTTACGCGGAAAAACAGAAGGCTGAGTCCACGCTCGCCACCCAGCCTGCCGTCTCCAATCCCAACGCCCCAAAATACTTTCAGGAGTAGAGAACCCCAGTCGCCTGAGTTCGATCGTGTCCTTGAACACCACTCCCATCGCCGCTGACCTGCTCCACCGCATTCGCAACCCCGAACGGGTTCAGCGCATCGAGCAGATCGGCCTCCTCACCGGCCTCCGCTTCCAGGACGGCACCTATAAAAAGCCCAATTTCGAGCGCGGGCTCATCCTCGACTGGCTCGTCGAGACCCGCAAGCCCGCCCAGATTCTCGAACTCGGCACCGGTCGCGGCCTCGGAGCCTTCGCCATGTCCGCTGCCGCCGAAACCTACGGCGTGACCGCCAGCATCCTCACGCTCGATTATCTCGCCTCCGACTTTCCGCAAACCTGGGCCATCGAACGCGAAGGTAAAAGAGAAGTCCTCACCGCATCCCGGGCGGAAATCTGGCCCAAACACCTCCCCGAATCCTGGCGCACCCGCATCAGCGAACGCTGCGGTCCCACCACAAAACTGCTCAACAAGCTCCTGCGCGAAGGCCGCAAATTTGACCTCATCTTTATCGATGCCGGTCACGATCTCTGTAGCGTCGTCAGCGACCTCGCCCATGGCATGAAATTGCTCGCTCCCGGTGGCTGCATCCTCATGGATGATTTCGCACCCGCCGCCAGCTTCGGCATCTCCACCTGTATTGCCTACACCCACGCCCGCAGATTCTTCGAAATCGCCGAGGTCATCCCCTCCGAAGGCCTCGTCTACGGCGATCAGGAAATCCCGGGCATGCCCCGCAACATGGTGCTGCTCGCAAAACGCAAATCGGAAGTCTCCCTCCGCCCCTGGACCCTCGCATTCTGGAAAATCGCCGGCAAATTCGTCGAACTCGCCTATCGGCCAGACCTCTTCCCCGCCCGGCGCTCAGCCTAGCGCCGTGTAAGACAGACAGGCAATCTCATCCAACGTCGTCTGTCCCGCGAGCACCTGCAGCATTCCCTCCTGATACAAAGACAGCACGCCCGCTCGATGCGCCACTTCCCGCATCTGGCTCTGCGGAGCATTTCTCGATATAAGATCCGCCAGCTCCGAGTCTATCGCGCACATTTCCATCAACGCGAGCCGCCCTCGATAACCCGTCTCATTACATTCGGGACACCCTGCCGGCTCATAAAAAAATTGATGCTCCCGGGACATTGGAATCATGTTTTTTTGGAAACGCTCCAACACTTCATCCTTGATCGGGACGGGGCGCTTGCATTCCTGACAAAGCCGTCGCACCAACCGCTGCGCCTGCGACAACGCCAGCGAATCCGCCAGCAGATAGGGCGGCACCCCCATCGAAATCAACCGCGAAACCGCCCTTAGCGAATCGTTCGCATGAAGCGTCGTCAGCACAAGGTGGCCGGTCAGCGCGGCATTCACCGCCGCCGACGCCGTCTCCTCGTCCCGCGACTCGCCAATTAAAATCACATCCGGGTCCGCTCGCAAAATACGCCTCAGCCCTTCGCTGAAATCAATGTCATTAATAGGGTCCGTCTGCGTCTGGTTAATCCCCTCGATCTCGTACTCGATCGGGTCTTCCACCGTATGAATATTAATGGAATCGCTGTTAATGCTGTTGATAAACGCATACAGCGTCGTCGTTTTTCCACTGCCCGTCGGACCCGTTACCAAAACCAACCCCTGATCCCGGCTCAACGCATTCTTGACGATTCCGCTCTGCCGCGTGGAAAGATTCAACTCACTCAGCTGCCGCACCCCATCGCGCTTGTCGAGAAATCGAATGGTAATCTTCTGCAGCTCCTTGCTGCATGGAATCGCCGAGACCCGGCAATCGATCCGCCGCTGGCCGATCCGCATGCTGAAACGTCCATCCTCCGCCGTCTGCCGGCGCTGCCCCATATTGGCATAGTTTTTTAGAAGACTGACGAGCCGCGGCAGCATGTCTTCCGAGCACGAATGAATCACCCGTAATTCGCCATCCACCCGCACACGCAAGCGCGCGGTATTGAAAAATTTTTCCACATGCAGATCACTCGCCCGCTGGGTAATCGCACGATAAAGCACCCACTGGATCACCTGCTCCGGCGTCGTGTTGATATTTGAGGGATTGATCATCTGCATCTCCGAAGGATCGATCTCCACGAGATTGGCATCGTCCGAATACTCCAGATCGCGCTGTTCCACCGCCACCGACGGTGCCCCGGCCCTCCCCCGGTTCCTGGCAATCGCATCGCGAATCCCCTCCGCATCCGCAAGCACCTTGACGATGACAAAGCCATCCCGTCCGCTCGAGTACCACTCATCCTCAAAGCTGTAGCTGTCGCAATCCGCCGTCAGCAGATAGACCTCCTTCTTCCCAAAATAGAGTGGATACACCACATGCTTCTCAAGGAGGGAATCGGGAAACAAATCCTGAAACGGTGCGAACTCCGCGCCAAAGATCGGAGCACCCGTCGTCATGTAACGAAACGCTACACCATAGTCCCTCGGCAGCAGCTTGAAGTCGACAACCCTGCGCGCATCCAGATCGCCAAAAGAAGGCTCGCACGCCTTCAACTTTTCCATCTCTCCGCCCGACATCGGATAATGTTCCAGCAACCAGCGCAACGCCGTCAAAAGCCCCGAACCCCGTGCGGGCCCGGAATTCCCGTCAAACAGGCTTTTCTCCGGCAGATTCGACATCGACAACCGCGCCGAAAGATCGGCCTTCAACCGCTCATATTGGGAGCGGCAAACCAGAATCCGCTGAAAAAGACTTTCCGGAATACCCCACGCATCGGTCGCCGTGGGATCAAAATGCGCACACAACAACACGGGCCCCACCGACCCAAAAGGCATCCACGGAGAGGACGTGTCCGCGTCCCGTGCAATCTTTCGAAAAACCTGCTCTGCCCGGGTCGAGCAAACCGGCCTCACGAGATCGAACGGAATCATTTCAAATTGCGCCGCCAGCCATTCCAGCGCCCGATCCGGCGAAATCCCATTCGCCTTCGCCAGGGTTTCGGTAAACAAGTCCGACTCCCTCGTGACGCCCTCCGGGAACTCCAGCCCCTTTTGTGCCAGAATCTCCTTCAGCTTGGGCGGCTCTCTTTCGATAACACTCTGAGCAATTTGTGACACCGCCAACATGATCGGGTATTTACTTTTACTCTGCAACCACGATCCCGGTTCCCGCGCTCCCCTCAGGCAGCAACTTAAAAAAATGGCCGGTCCAGATAATGCGCACGCTGTCCGTGGAGCTGGAACCCACTCCGGAAAAGGTGCTCGGAATAAATGGTGAGCCCGGCACACCCGTATCACGCGTCTTGAGCAGCGCAAGGACGGCCAGCTCATCGTCCGAGCCGGAAGACACCGCAACATCGATCGTCCCGACCGCCTGGACTTGATGCAGCACCCCACGGTTCAACAAATTCATTGCATCGATTCCGACCTCCTCCCTCACCGTCGAAGAAATCCCGCCAATCTGCGGAATCACGATCGACGCCAGAATTCCTATGATCGCCACAAGAATCAACAGCTCGCTCAGCGAATATCCGCTCCTGCCGCGACACGTCTTCATTTAATAGTCAACGGCCGTACCGTCTTTTGAAAGACTGGTCTTCGTGAGAGGAAGAACCGAAGCTGGAAAGGCCAGCGAATATCCGCCCGGCGTGTACAGCGCCAGCGTATCGGGAGCAAATGCCAGATACGGCTTCACCAGCGTATACCGCGCCTCATCATCCGAAGCTCCACTCCAGGCAGACGCCGCCGCGCCGCTCCCCTGCGCCTGGATAAACGAAGCCATCCCCATATTCAGCGCCTCCGCCCGCGCAATGGCCAGATGCGTCTCGCTGTCCTCCTTGATCTGCACGATATTTGGCAAAGCCAGAAAGACCACCACGCCGATCAACGCCACGGCCACCAGCACTTCAACAAGCGAAAACCCTCTACGGCACTCCCCTCCCATCGGCAAACACCCCGTCCCGCCCGCGTGCAACCTCCGGCGTTCACGGAACGTTTCCAAAAAAATCCGAATCCTGCTCATGGCCCCAATTGAACTTTGGGATAGCTCCCCGAGCTCCACGCCGAAAACGTAATATAGTGCCCTGTCTTTAACATGACCGGACTGTTAAGGGCATTGGACACCGAGGCATGAGCTGTAAACTGACTCGCCGTCGAATCATCCAGATAGCCATCGATCAAAGCCATCTTCGCCGATGCCGTAGCCGCCGCATCATAAGCGCTTTTCGCGGCCGACAGACTTCCCGCCCCCGCGCTCGAACTCTCATTCGTGATCCATGCATTCAGCGCCTCCTGCAATACCGCCTGCTGCTGCTTCGCCACCACCTCCCGTGAATCCTGCGTGGCATTCGAAAACGTCGCCACCACCATCGCCGCCATCACTCCAATGATGGCGATGACGATCAAAAGTTCCACGAGAGAAAAGCCTCTCTCGAAGGAAACTTCGTTATGAAAATCTGATGACATCTAAAAACAAGCTCCGATGGGGGGGGGACCCCATCGGAGCTTGAGCACTACAACGGAGCTATCTGTCTCTGTTGAATTATAGACCAGTCAGTTTGATTTACGGTATAACATACTCCAGTTCGTTCGGAGCCGTAAAAACAAGCGTTCCTCTGGCTACAACGTCGGCTTTAAGTGCAGTGATCTCAGCAGCTGATAGAGGCACCTTGAAAGTTTCTCCATTAGGTCCGGTAATTCCGCTCGTCGCTGCATCGATGGCGGTCGCCGCAGTAGTCGCCACAGGCGCTTGCGTTGCAGGATCCCATCCCGTTGCCACCGCTGAGGCAAACATGGAGGCGACACTTTGTGCATTCCTTAGATTCTTGGCGTCCGTCGCACCGTCAGTCAGATTAGCGATATTTGGAATTGCAATTGCCGCAATAATGCCAATAACCGCAATTACAACAAGCAACTCAATCAAGCTGAATGCCGCTTTGAGCCGATTTTTTGGACCGCGATGTTCCGTTAGCGATGTGTTGGTGGTTTTCATATAGATATACTGGGTTGACGAAACACACCATGCCCCTCCACCTCCCCCAACCCAAATCAAAGGATTTTGTATTTTGGGATAGGGAAACTATGTATGCCCTCAGGAGAACCCCTGCCCCCGCTTCGCCGCGAGTGTCAAGGCTCGATGATGTGATTCCGAATGGCGTATCGCACCAGATCGCTCAACGACGCAAGGGACAGCTTCCGCATAATGGCAGCCCGGTGGGTCTCCGCCGTCTTCACGCTAATGCCCAGCCGCTCCGCCACTTCCTTGTTGCTGCAGCCCTCCGCAAGCAATTGAATAATTTCCCGTTCCCGGGAAGTCGGATCCCCCGGCCCATTCTCAACCGCCGTCTCCGCGGCTGCCGGACCGGCGCCTAAAAACCTCTCAAAAATCCGATCGCTCACCTTGTTGCTGAAAAACTTCCGTCCTTCCGTAATGGTCCGCACCGCGGTAATCAGCAATTTTCCGGCATCCGATTTGAGCAGATAGCCATCCGCGCCGGCATGGAAGACCTCCTGCACCAGGCGCTCGGTTTCGTGCATTGAAAACACAAGGATTTTGGTATCCGGAAGCGCCTTGCGAATCTGCCGAGCCGCGTCGATCCCATTCAACTCCGGCATCGCGATGTCCAGAATCACAGCGTCCGGTCGCTTCAATTCCGCCTCGCGCACGGCCTCCCTGCCATTGGTCGCCTCTCCGCAGACCACCCATCCCTTTTCCCTCCCCAACAACGCGGCGATGCCTCCACGCATCACCTCGTGGTCATCGGCAATCAGGATTCGGAGATCAGACATTTCTCATGGGGACCCTGTGGCAGCATGACGCAGATGAGCGTGCCCGTCGAGTTGCTTTGGATGACGAGCCGTCCACCCAGCTGGGTAATCCGTTCGCGCATTCCCAGAAGACCCACTCCCAGCACGGGAATGGACTCATTGAAGGCGGTTAATTGCTCCGGATCGATGCCGACTCCATCGTCTTCGATTTCCAGAACAAGCAATTCGCCTTTGCGATAAAAACGGACCCACGTATGCGATCCTCCCGAGTGCCGGTGGATATTATTAAAACTCTCCTGCAACACGCGATACAGCGCGATCTCCACATCGATCGGCAGGCGGGGTATTTTTTCGTCCAGCTCCGTGCTTACCCAAAGTCCCGTCCTCCGGGCAAACCCATCCACAAACCACTTGATGGCAAAAACAAGGCCCATCTCATCCAGCAGCGGCGGATGCAGCAAATAGGACATCGTCCGGATCTCGGTGCAGCATTGATCAAGCATCTGCTGGCACTCCTCCATAACCTCCAGCGTGGAAGGGCTGGCATCCTGAAGCGACGCTTCCAGAAGGCTCAAATTCATTTGCAGCGCGCTTAAGTTTTGACCGGTGGAATCGTGCAGTTCCCTTGCAATCCGGCGGCGCTCCTGATCCTGAGATTTGAGAAGCCGGGCCGAGAGCGAGCGTAACTGTGCATCCGCCTTCTTGCGGGCGGTGACATCCCGAAAATTCCATTGTACCAACTGCCTCCCGCTGGAAACATAGGAAGCCGTTACCACATCCACGAATACTTTTTTCCCATCGACACGCAGCATCTCGACACTGCGCAACTGCCGTGTTTTTCCGGATCCGGTTGCGGCCTCAAGCAAGACCTCTTCAGGAAGATTTGAAAAGGGAATAACGTCCACAAAGCGCCTTCCCATTACATCCTCCGGCTTGAATCGTAACAGTGCGCATAGACTGGGATTGACATCACCGATCACCCCCTCCCGATTCACGATGGCGATTCCATCCCAATCATTTTCGAATAACATGCGATAACCCGCCTCGGATTCTTCGAGGCGTATTTTTGCAAGACGATTCTCCGTAACATCCCGAAGGATTTCCTGAATCTCCACCAGCCGGTTCGCAGCATCCAATACCCAATGGGCCGTGCATTCGAACCACCTTTTATTGCCATCCTGGTCCAGCACTTCCTGCTCCACCTCCATAATCCCCCCCACCGATTCGAGCTTGCGCCGGATCTCCAATGGATCTCCCACAAGGGATTGCGGCAATATATCGCACATCCTACAGTCTGGAAACCCTTCCAGCGGAAAATTAAAAAACCGCCGGAACGCTGGATTCATAAATGTAATCCGACCTTCCGGAACATAGCGGCAGATTAAATCCGACTGTGTTTCAACAACCGAACGGTACTCCTTTTGCGCAGCAGCGAGGGATCGGGCCAGAATTTCAATTCCCTTTGCAAGCTGCGAAATTTCATCCCCTCCCTTGACTCCCAGATCCAGCGGCAGGCCGCCTCGGACATCCGCCGCCTCAACCCGTTTTTGGAGCCGCCGCACCGGCGAAAGCACCGCCCGGTCCAGACCGAAAAACACGATCAAAAACAACACTCCACCCGCCAGGGTAAAAGCGACCATAAAGACGTCGATCGTCCGCTTCCCCGCCTTCCAGAACACCCGCTGGCTCTCGATTTTCGATACGAACCCGGGTTCCCCCAGAATATTACGTTCCAGCAGATACACCGCGACCGTCTCCTCGTTCTCGATGCGAACCACCGGCTCATAGGAAGCAAGCAACTCCTCGCCGATGCCCTGCGAATCCGCCCCGTAATTGCTGCCCGCGAAAGGATAACAATGCACGGTAATATCCGTCATCGCTTCAAATTGGTACAGCTCGTTCACGTCCAGAAAAGCACCTCCGACAATCGTTCCCACAGACGGTCCCTCGCGCAGGCTGGTCAAAATCGGCGCCGCACTTAGGAAGCAGATATGTCCGTCAAGGAGCACCATGCCGGATTTCATCTCCGCAGGAGGCTGCGACGCCAGGAATCCAGATCGTTTCAGCAGAGCCTCCAAAGGAGGGAATGCAGTCTCCTTTGCCGTCATCTCACCGATCACATGCCCATCCGCATCCGCTATTAGAAAAAATCCCATTCCAAGATTTTCCAGAACGTCCTGCCGCAGATTAATCCGTAGAAACTTTGGATCCCGCGTCTGCGCAAACTCATACAGTTCGTTCCAGGGCGACCAGTCCCCCACCACCGAAGTCACCGCCCGCATCCGCTCCTTGAGCGCCAGGGAAAACTGAAGCGCCCGCGCTCGCATCGCATCCACCTCCATCCTCCGGTACGCACCCAGCGTGATGCGCGTCGAGAGCAAAAAAACCACGGTAAAAAGCAGCCCCATCGCCATCGCGAAAATGAGCAGGGCTTTCGTGTGGATCTTCACGGGGCGGGAACAGAAATCGTCCGCTTCGATAAATCACAATCGCAGCGGCGTGACCAGACTCATCGCGGCACGGCAGGTGCCACGATTGCCGTGGGCGGCTTCTTTTTCTGGGGAAGCATCACCTTGCTCAAATTGAAAATCGGGCCATAAATCGCGTAAACAAGAAGCCCCACAAAGGTTCCCATCACCACGATCGTAATGGGCTCGAGAATCTTGTCGATCTGGTTGGCTATCACATCAAGATCCTCCTCGTAGTCCGCCGCAATCTGGTCGAGCATTTCCGTCGCGCTCCCGGTTTCTCCGGCGATCTGCATCATGGCTGCCACCATGCGCCCGTCCGGTCCCAGACGGCCGGACTCCTGCAGGAAGCTCTCCGGCAAACCTTGTCCTTCCACCACATGCTCACGGACGGCCAGAAAAAACTCCCGGAAATCCACATGCGTTGCGCCATCTGCGGTGATTTCCAGCGCAGAGCTGATCCTTACATTTGCCTGCAACAACATCGCCAGAATGCGAAAACTCACCGCCGCCGCGGATTTCCTCACCAGCGGCCCGATCGTGGGAATGCCGATAACCACCCGCTGCACCTCGGGCCTGCGATAAATCACCGGCCACTTCTTGAAAAAATAAACCAGCCCCGCAAAAGGCAGAATCGCAAGATAGGGACGGTGGATCAGCATATCGGATAATCCCATCATCGCCACCGTTGCAATGGGAAGCTGCGCCTTCATCGAAGCATACAGCTTCGCGATGGCGGGAACGAGCGTGAAACTCATCACGATCACCACGGTCACGGCCAGAAACAGCACGATCACCGGATAGATCATCCCGCTTTTCAGCTTCTTAAGAATCCGATGGGTTTTTTGGTTTCCACTGGCGATCCGGTTGCAAACCAATGACATCTGGCCGGATTCCTCGCCGGCTCGAATCAGTGCGATCACATCGTCGGTAAACAACTTCGGGTACATTGCAAGCGCGTCGCTAATCTTCTCGCCCAGCAAAATCTGCCGGATCACTCCCGCAATGGCTCCCCGGTAAGCTGGCGACTTCACATTTCCCGCCTGCATCCCGAGAGCCTTCACGGCGGAGATATTCCGATCCAGGCAGCGCCCAAGGCCTCCAAACAAAGCGATCCGATCTTCAAGAGAGGGCTTTTTCCAGGTGTGCCGCTGCACAAACTCATCCGCCCCGGTAATCGATGTCACCGTCGCCACCTCGTTCGGCGCTTTTCCCGCTCCGAGGATGGCCATTTCGTCATCATCCGTATCGACAATAAAGGACATCGCCTTGCCGGTGACGGAATCGGTGAGGGTAACTTTTTTCAGCATATCAAAAATAGGGTTTCACCGTGTCGTCGGGCGCACCACGACCACGGTGTTCGTCTGTAGCGTCGAGACATCCCCCGCGCTCCAGGAATCCGCAACCCAGCCGGTCGTCGCCTCGTTGGGTTGGAAAACAACCTCGCAATCCGCCTGCTCGACATTGCCCACCCCGGCATATGCCACCACGCTTTCATTTGTAAACACAAGCGACTCCACCGAATTTTCCGGCGGCAGCAACCCCGCGATCGCGTCGCTCGCAATGCCTAATTGATACAGCCTCGCCGCCTGCTCCTGATAGTTCAATGCCCGGCCGATCCGGGCATTCGTCTCCTGTTGCGAGACCACCATCAACGCCATTGCGCCTGCCGCGGCGATCGCAATCATCAACACGGAAGCCGCCACCAGCACTTCGACCAGCGAATATCCCGGGCATTGGGCCGTTTTTTTACAGGCACTCATTGTTCGTACATTTCAACCCACCCGTCACGCGGGGCCAGCCGGTCGAGCAGCCGGGGGTCCGTCTCTTGCTGCAAGGCAAGGGAGCCGCTGCCAATCGCGACGGCACGATCGGTTTGGATCCCGCCTTCCAACGTCAGCCCCCCCGATGCCAGCAGCGTCACCGGCGTCGATTCGAGCACCAGCATCATTCGCCAGCTGCCGGACGCCGCCTGCGGAAAATTAAAACTCGTCGCCACCCCGGACGCCGTCTTGATCGCCAGAACCAGCTTGCGGTAGTTGCTGTTGTTAAAATCCACCTGCGCCAGATTGGTTGCCGGACTGTCCTGATTCACCAGCACAAGGATCGCCGCCTCATTGCCAGCCGTCACCCGATCCGCACCCGTCGTTTGCCCGGTAAATACAAGGTTCGTCACATCGCCAGTAATCACCACATTCCCCAATGTTGCATCCAGAAGATCGATCGTCACATTGCCAGCCCCGTCCGATACAACACCGTTTGCATTGGAACTCGTCGACCCGCTCACACTTTGCACCCCGTTCGGAGCGGACGCAGCCGCCATCACCGCCAACGAATTAATCCCGGATGCGTTTGCCACCACATCCAGCGCGCCCGCATAATTCGAAACCCCCATCACCTCGCTGCCCGTCCGTGCCGCAAACGGAAAATTAGACGGAAGCGCCGTGCCCCCGCCTGCATAGGCAAGCGTATTCGAAGGCTCCAGCGGCATTCCAAACGACTGGCTGGCAATGGAAATGGACGACGCCGGTTCCCAGAATACCGTCCGCCCACTCGACGACGCCGAGCCCGAAATCAAAAGCGCCGGCGCGTGGATCTGCGCCAGCGTCCCACCCAGGATCGGCGAGCGCGACTTCACCTGTAGCACTCTCGAATAACTGGCATCCCCCGCCGTCACCGACACCGCGATCTGCTCCGCATACACATCCCCATTCCCCGGATTAAAATGGTTGTAGCCCGCCACCTTTTGAAAACTCGTCAACGGGGCTCCCGCCGACGCCGCAATCGTCACCGCTCCCCATCCGCTTCCCACACTCGCCGAGACACCCGCCGCACTGTTCTTTGTCACGACATTCGTCAAAGCATACTGACGCGCCACCGCCGAAGCATTTTCGAAAGCAATCCTCCGCTGCACCGCCGTGGCAAATTCCCCGGCGTAAAGCACCTGCGCCCCCATCACCGACACCCATCCCGCCGTCATCGCGGCAGCCACGAGGATCAGGATTAGCGCATAAATTAACACGCCGCCGGAATGGGATCGGAAAAGCGTTTTCACAAGGCAGGAAACATCGGCACGGCAAAAAACAACGCGGTCCGGCTCCCCATATTCGGGTAGGAGGCTCTCGGGTCGCCTGATGAAAAACTCCCGGAATCCAGCCCCTTCAACTCGGGCATCGCGGGATCCGGCCACCAGATAAAATAAAAAGGGCGCTTCTCGGCGACCTTAAGCCGATCCACGTCCGAACCTTCATCCACGGACAGCCGCGCCATGCGTTCAAACGCCACCACCACCGGATTAAAGGCCACTGTCCCAATTCCCGAGGGATAAAACACGTCGTAAAAATCCGTCAGCACATCCCCCTCGTAACGCCGGACGCTCGCGTAAATTCCCGGCGGCGTCGTTGTGGCAATCATGTCGATGTCATACACCGCCAGCACCGACAGCTCCGTCACTCCATCCGACGGCTGGAGAATAAAAATCGATGCATTCTCCGCGGAGGAAACTCCGCGATAGGCGCTAAACGTCGCCGCCGAGGACGGAACCGACGCCGCCAGCAATGTCCGGAAATCATCCGGCAGCTCCAGCGATTGCCCCAGAAATCCAGCATCGACCGCAATCGCCGTCGGATGCGTTTCATTCAGCACTCCCTCCGCCCGACCAAGGCAAAACACCGCATTAGCCGAAGCCACATCCGTCCAAAATTGATCCCTCAACAGTTCCGCCTGCGCCCGGCGGCCAAAATTAGGCGCGACCCACACATCGATCGCCGCCTGGTTCAGGCCGTAAAAATTTTCCACCACCGACGCCCCCAGCGTCACCCTCTCAAAAGAGCCCTGTGGCTTCGAGCCTCCGGTAAGGTTTTGAAAAATCAACACCCCCACCGTGATCACACCCGCGCCAATCGCCAGCGCCGCCAGCAGCTCAACCAGCGAAAACCCACGCCTGTTACCGGGAATGCGACGCTCCATCCTGCAAAATCCTCGGCGCCTCGGCAGGCGCCGTGACGACAATGGGTTTCCCTTCGCTTTCTCCCGGCGAAGCCGCCGCCCCGCTCAGTGCGGAATTCACCTTCGGGGCCATTCCAAATGGGATGACAATCCGGCGCGGAGCGGATTGCTTCGACTCATCCACCCACTCGATCTCAAGCAACGAATCGTAGATCGCCGCCACACGAAGCACTTGCGTCTGCCCTTCGATGACCGGAGGCAGAATCTTGCCATTCTCAAGAATCATATCCCCCAGGAGCACTTTCCATCCATTTGCCCCCTTCGTGCGCCCGCATACAACAAGGCCGCTTAATACCGAGGCGATCCGGCTTTCCTCGCTCGCCGAATCATCGATCACCTCCGGCATCGGAGGCTTCGGCTCCTCTTTCCTCGCAAATGGATTCGCCTCCGAATCGGAAATTTTGATCGCTCGCCGCAATGAAGGCAGCATGCCAATCGCCGATCCATCCTGCGCCCAAAGGGCCGGGCACCCCATCATCATCACCGCCACCACCGGAAACACCCGCCACTTCGCACTCATTTCGACAGCTCCTTGTTTAACAACGGCACGTCGATCACCAAGTCCATGCGGATATCATCCCCGGTCTCTCCGCGCACGATCTTGAGACTCGCAACCCTCGAGGAAGGCACTTCTTTCTCCACGCTCCCGAGCCAGTTGAGCGTCTTGACATGGCTGTCTTCAAACGTCAAATGGGCGCGCACAACCTTGGGGATGGTTTCATTATTCTCCGTCGCCACCACCTCAAACCGCTGGGACAACGTCACCAGATTCGCCTGCTTCACCCGGGAGGAAATATTCAACTCTCCCGCTTCCGGACTATCGATCGCCGAAAGAGCGGCGTTCCATTCCTCCAAAAACGCAATCAGCTCCGCGGAATTCGCCCGCAGGCTCTCGAGCGTTCCCTTTTCCGCATTCAGCAGCAGCTCGACGCCCGACGCGGCCGTCTGCGCCTCCGCCAGTTGATTGCGTATCCCCACCAGCCGCTTGCGCACCTCCAGCGAACCCTGGATGAGAAGGATCGCCAAAAGCGCAACGACGATAGCTGCCAGATGCTTGCTATTCATGGTTTCACCGTCTCCGCTGCCACCGCAGCCGGCTGCCAGATCAACGTGGCCTGATATTCGATGTGATTATCCTCCTGGCTCTGCTCGGCGGAAAACGGACGAAACGAGGAATCCCGAATCGCCTGCACGCTCTTCTCGAGCTGTTCCACGTCCGCCGGCTGCATCTTCAGCGCCAGCTGAATCTGTCTCCCTGATTTATCATCCCGGCTCAACGCCAGTTCGGTAATCCCCACCCGGCTGCCTACGCTTCGCGTGATCGCCACCACCAGTGGCTGAATGTTCACGGCGCCTTCGACCCAGCGGCCGTAATCCGCCCCTCGCTTGGCTCGATGCTCCAGCTTTCCCCTCTCCGCGACCGTGGCATCGAGTTCCTTCTGCGCCTCCGTCGTCCGCCGGCGCGCCGCATCCAGCTCCGCGGCTGTTCCCCGAATCTGTAAAAACGTAATCACCGCGAAAGCTACCGCTCCCAATGCACCCGCGTAAAAAAAAACCGGCACCAGTCGCATCGATTGCGGGAGAGGTGGCAGCACATCCGCACGCTCCGTTTTCAGGTCATGAACTGTCTGTGTTGGTATATGCATCGTCAGGAATCCGCCAGAACTCTCCAAACCTGATCCTCCCGGGAGTAATCCGTAATCTGCGCCAAAGGAAAGCGCGTCCGTAGCGCCTCCACGATTGGCGAACCCGCTCCATCGCCCACAAACCGGATCACTCCATCATCATCAATCCGCGAAACCAATGGCTGTAAAATATTAAATACCGGCTCGAAATCCCCGTCCTTGTAAAGGTCGCTGCGCGAGCGCAGCTCCGTCCATGCATCTCCGCTTTCCAACATGGCGCAGACTGAACCCTCGCAACAAACGACGTCCAGACAGTTTGTCTGCTGAGCTTCCGGCTGCTCCTTTTTCTTTTCCGAATCCGGCTCGCTGTAGACTTCGGCCAGCAGCGCGTGCAGCATCGCATACGTCCCGCAACAGATTCGTCCCGCCTTCAGACCCGTCTCGCGAAGCACCTGCTCAATCTGTTTGATCTGCTCCTCCTCCACCGACAGCAGAATCGTCGATGCACTCTCAGGATTATTGGTAAATGCATACCGCCGTCCGCGCTCATACCTGGCCCCGAGCACTGCCCGGGGATTGGAAAAAATCAAATCCTCCGCACCCGGCTTGCGCGACACATTGGTCTCAAGGCTGATTACGTACCGATGGTTCACGGAAATCGCACACCAGCCATCATCCGCCAGCGAACGCCACTCCTCGGCAGCCGATGTGGCAATCTCACGAAATTCCCCGTCCTGCGAGCCTCCATCCAGCAAACGCCGTCCCTTTCCCATCACCTTCCAGGAAGTCCGCCCCTTCCCGATGTTCAGCAGCAACGTCTTCTGCTTGGAAAAGCGCCTGTGCCACGGCGCATTCCGGTCATCCGGCTCCGGACGGAAAGTCGCAAAAGTCAATACCGCCCCGATGTCTTTCAGCTTCATATGTTAATCTTCGCCTGCCGATCGAGATAGTCTTCCACCTCTTCGTGGCTGTATCCCGTCGGTTGTGGCAGACTGCTACGGTACCCCTCCATTTCCCGAAGCTGAATACTCTTTTCGAAATTATTCATGCCACGTTTCCAGCCGGTTTCCAGCTCCTGATCCAACTTCTTGAATTCACCACGCCGGATAATGTTCACCACGCCATCGTACTGGAGCAATACCTCATGAATCGGAAATCGCTTTCCTTTTTCGTGATCAAGCTGCAACCGCTGGCACAGGATCAACCGCAGCGTATCCGCCATTGTCGCCTGCGCCGTCTCCATCCGATCCGAAGGAATTAACTTCAAAAACCGGCTCACTGTCTGGGAAGCCGATGAAGTATGCAGCGTCGCCACCACCGCGTGACCCGTCTCGGAAGCCTGTAGTGCGATCTCCGCCGTTTCCCCATCGCGAATTTCTCCGATGACGATCACATCCGGCGCCTGCCGCAACGCCGCCCGCAGCGCTCCCGCAAAGTCGTGCTCATCACTCCCCATCTCCCGCTGCGACACCAGCGACGGATAGGTCTCCGGGTAAACAAACTCAATCGGATCCTCAAAAGTAATTACATGCTCCCTGCGTCGCTCCGCCCGATAGCGCACCATGGACGCAATCGTCGTCGACTTGCCGCTTCCCGTCGCGCCGCAGATCAGGAAAAGCCCGTTCTTTGATTCCAGAAAAGCCTTCAACGCCGGCAGCGGCACCTTGATGTCGCCAGGGTCCGGTATCTCCTGCGGCAGCAGGCGCAACACCCAACGAAACCGCCCCTGCGTCACCATCCGGCTCACGCGAAACCGCTTCGCACCGAGATTCATCGCATAGTCCAGGCATCCCGCCTTCAACTCCGGCAGTTTCTCCGGCTCATATCGAAACGCGTCAATTATAAGTTCACCATTTGCCTTGTAACAAAGCGGATCGAAGGGGGTTACGTAAAAATCACTCACCCCCTCCCCTTCGGCGAGTTCTATGATTCGGCACCCAAGCGGCGAGTCTACAGTCAAGTCATCCATGAATTTTTCTCATTCTCCCGTTACCGTCGCCTGCGTAATCGCAACGCCATCTCC
>Ga0351861_1094_pt1 | contig 18004 bp, 18 predicted proteins | sample BONcelHFGM3001F9_FD_206795 | JGI IMG/M metagenome (GOLD analysis project Ga0351861, IMG submission 206795) | Enriched cells from coal bed in the Powder River Basin, Montana, United States - BONCAT cells FGM rep2 HSBNCT.FGM.300.1.F9 ...
TTTGTTTCAATAGCCAGTAGTCCTGATACAACAAATGATGAAAAAGCAATTGCAAAACTCGGTCTACTGATAAATGATAGCTGGGGGCCTGATGCAGGTTTAAATAGAGCAAGTATTCTGAATGCACATCGCGGATTGCTGGAAATAGCAGAAAAAGAATATGAAAGTCAATCTGAAAATCAAATAGGAGTTATTCTTGCAGATGCAACTTTAAATGCACTTAGCATGACTTTGTCTCTAAATAACTTACATTATGCTCTGGAAAAAGAATCAATAACTGCTGACTTTTTAAGTAAGGGTTTTGAATCTATAATGAGCAGTAATGCAACAAAAAAACAAAAAACACTGGCAAAACGGGGGCTAAAAAATACAACTGAATACGAATATGAAGGAGGAGTTCCAGCTAAAATTATGAATGATATAGCCGGAAAAACTATTCAACAGAAATAAATAAAAGCCTTAGAGCGTGTATTAAAATACATGCTCTAAGAATGAGAAAACTTGCCTCCCTGCAAGTTCCCCTGTCTGCGATGCACTGAGAAGGGATTTGCTTCCCCCGTTAAACCCGATTGTTCCGGCTGCAGGTACAATAAGGTAATTGTGAATCAAGATGTTTTGCTTGAAGCAAATCTCTTCGCATCTAAAGCCGGCTCTGAGGGCAAGTGCCATTTCAACGCCTTTTATGCCAGGTTTTCCATTGCTGATTTGCCTGGTTCTGCTGCAAATTGGGTATTTTAAAACAAACAGGGTAAATATACCATGAAAAAGTTGTAAAAAAACAATATCCATAACTCTTTTTCTGAAAATTTCGCGTCTAATTTTCAATAAAGTCCTTGTAAGTGCTGGCACTTTATGGTAAAGTAATAGAAAAGGGGGTATTTATTATGCTTAAGAATAAGAAGAAATTAACAACTACCCTGGAACCACAGCAGATTGAAATACTGAAAACTATTTCTTCCATAACAAGGATAAGCCAGTCAGAGCTCTTCAGGGAAGCAGTAACTGATCTGATAAAGAAATATCAGGGAATAGTAACTCCGGAGTTCGCCAGAAAAGTTGATGATTATATGGAAAAAAGACATGTTCTTCTGGAAAGGCTTTCCCGATGATTTACTTAACTGTAGAACAGGTAATTTTTATACACAACAGATCTATAGCTAAATTTGGCGGTGTATATGGCATAAGGGATAAAGGATTACTGGAATCTGCTATAGCAAGACCAATGGCCACTTTTGGAGGTAAAGACCTTTATAAAGATTTCTATTCAAAAGCTTCTGCACTTGGTCATTCAATTCTCCTCAATCATCCTTTTATAGATGGGAATAAAAGAACTGCCTTTACTTCTATGGATCTATTTCTTCAGGAAAATGGACTGATTATCAGTGCAGATGATGATGAATGTGAAAAGATGGTTTTAAATGTAATTAATAGAATCTTTGATGATAAACAACTGTCGGAATGGCTTAAAAACAATACTATAATTACTTCAATTTATATTAAGGAGAGATTATTATGAGTATGGAATCAGCAAAGGCATATATTGAAAGAATGAAAACAGATGAGGACTTCAGGAAGAAGGTAACTGAATGTAAAGACACAGATACAAGGAAGACTATACCATGTTAACTTATAAGGTTCAATATGACGAGATTGATGAAGTGAAGGCGATTCTCAAGAAAAATCCCAAAGCAGCAACCTATAATAACGGAGAAATTCTGGACTCTGCAGTAGGTAATTTAGTAAACAGTCAAATACTTAAAATGCTCCTCGATGCAGGTGCCAATCCTAATTATAAGCAGCCAATGGGTGGTAAGAATAATTTACTTCATATAGCAATTGATCAATGCACTTCTGATCCTGCTGTATTAAAAAAGGTACTTGCCCATGTAAAACTGCTTGTTGCAAATGGAACAGATGTTAATTATAAACGTGAAAGCGATGGTATGACACCTCTTCATGTTGCCGCAAAGAATGAGAATGTTTCAAAAGATGTTATTTCAGCTCTGTTAGAGGCTAAAAAACTCGATATAAATAAAAGATGCAATATGATAAATGACAGTCAGGGCGGAGACTGGCCTCCTTTATTTTTTGCCGTATCCAGGGCCAATGATCCTACAAAATCCAATAAAGACATAGTTCAGCTTCTTCTAAAAAAGAAAGCAGATATAAAAATGACTACCGGTCAGGGAGAGTTACTTATTAATAAAAACATGACTGCCCTTCATATCCTTGCAATGACTAGCAGTGATCGGGCAGATATTGCAGAAGTTCTTGTTTCAGCCGGAATACCTGTCGATGCTTTTGGCCAGGATCTTGACGGCAGTAATATAACTCCCCTTTGCTGTGCATCAGGTGCAAATAACCCGAAGATATGTAAATTTTTACTTTCTAAAGGTGCAGATATAAATGTTCCGGATTTTGAGGGAGTTACTATTATAGGTCACGCCCGTGGTTATGGAACTGATAAGCATTATGAATCGGCAAAAGTTATAATTGAATGGGCAGACGCCCATCCCGGTCTGGAGAAAAAGTAAATTTTTATTCGGGGCGGACTTTGAGTTCGTCCCGGATAATCTGTCTGAATCACGGCCTTTCTTTAAGAAATAATTCTATCCTTGCTTACGAAGCAGTCTGCCCTGTAACAGAAAAAAGCTAAAAGAAAGTATAAAAGATGAGAATTTGCCCTGATTTCCACACATCCATATAGACGTGTTCGATTAATTCAAGGTTACATCAGGATAATTTTACTAATGTAATTTAAGACATCTTCCAGGGTAATTTCATTTGAGGATAATATAACATCTTTCTCATGCCGGTGGTGGGGAAAGGTTTCGATTTTTTTCCAGTGACTGGCATTATCCCATCGAATAATTAAATTCCCGTCATTATCCTGCCACTGATAAGAATATTTTCTTCCATCTAAAAATAAATAATCCTTTACTATAAAACAAATCCCGTCGATTAAAGATATCCTGGCTTTAAAACGGCAGGTAAGAGGTTCATTTTCCCATAAACTAATCTCATAGTTTTTTATTATGTTTTTATATTTATCAAATACTTCAAACATCAGGGTTTAATTTCTTCCAGTTTTTTTCGCCAGTAAAGAAGATTTTCACAGGCAAACTGCCAGTCCAGCAAATCATCATCCCATTCAGAATTCTCTTCCTCTTCCATAGCTTCAATTTTCTTTTTGAATTCCTGAAAAGTATATCCGTACTTCTTTTCGAAATGTTTACTCTCTATTTCATATTTATTAATCTTTCCATAAATAACTGTGAGAGCATAGTTTTTTAAAACCCCCACAGGAGAAATATCCATATTCTTATAAATATTTTTCAATATCGCTGGAATTTCGAAATCTTCTATAACAGACATTACTAAAACCCCTTATCTGTATAAGTTTCTTCATTTGATTATATCATACCCTGTAAAGAAGAACAAGATTTAGAGTGTGCCCCGTAACAGGAAAAAGATGCAGGAGTTTTATTGGAAGGTTCAAAGAAGTCTATGGCGTAAAAGATGAAAATTTATCAGTATTTCCTGAAATTCATATAGAATTATTCGGTTAAATTCAACATAATGTTTTTGCATACTACCGATCAGAATGTTATAATTATACCGAAATAAACCACGGAAGAAATAAAAGATGACAGAAAAAAAATATTAACCAGAGCAGCAGAAGCTCTGGTGAAAGATTATAATACAGACAAAGAACTTACCATATTTACAGAACCTGACATTGAAGATTTTCAACATTAAAAAAAAGTAAAAGCTCATTTTTCATCAAATGATTCAATTTTTCTCGGTTTTTTTACCAGTTGGAAACAGAATGCCTATAGCAGCCCAGACTATACCAACAAGAAATCCTATAGCAGGTAAGGAGCCAGCCATACCTGAAAAACCAAGATCTGTATTTTCATCATATCCTTTACCTGCTGAAAAAAATAAACCTGCAAGAATAAAAAGGATACAGGTAAAGAAAAAACCCATTATAAATCTAATTATGAACCATAATACTTTCATAGCCTTTCCGTTGATTTATATTTATGTAAATCTATGTAAAATTACAAAAATCTACACAAATAATACGTTACACCAAAAGAGTTTTATCCGAATTTATTATTATGTAAAAATTTACATAAATCATGATCGCATCTAAATTTCTTTGGATTACATAGTTTAAACCAACTCTCTCCTTTCGTTTTAATATCTTTATAGGCAGGATTAGTTTGCAAATATTAAATCCTGCATTACAATCTGAATTAACTATTTTGTTTACTTTGTTATCTAAAAATAATCCTCGTTTAACTCGAGTTCCATTGAAATCATCAGTTGAAAGTTTCTTATCTTTAGATAATTCCTGAATTCTCTTTATGTCTGAGGATATTGATGATGTCTTAGAAGTATATGCTTCATCAACATAGTTAACTGTTATTCCCTGTAAAAGAATAAAAACCTATCAAATCTTTAGAAATATCATTTATTTTATAAACTTTTAAATCTGGAAATTATTTCTTCCCATATATCCATTAATTCAAACTTATCTACCCAGTTCTCTATGTAATTTTTATCTATCACTTCTCCTGAAATTTTAAGTATACTTATTATATCCCTGATATGTTTTTCCGAATTTCCTTCTTTATAATATCTCATTTTCATAATTATTATATCTTCAGGAGATGTACAATTAAGGGAAACATATTCGACAGGATTTATTTTCTTTATTCTTGCAAATCTGGATATATCGAAATCATCTCTTTTACAAATCATAACATCAATCTTCAGACCTGAGGCAGGGTGGATAATATTAAATTGATAATTATGGAGTATGGCATCTAAAACAGCATCTTCACTTAAATAAAATTCATCAGGAGGGAAACATGTTAGAAGGGGTTTTATGTGTTTTTTATCAATATCTGCCACAACATCAATATCATTGGTGAATCTTGGCTCGCCATAGAATATAGAGGCAATTGAACCAGTTATAAAATATTTAATACCAATTTGTTCAAAAGAATTAACAAGATAGCTTATTAAATCATACATTTCCATGAGACAGTCTCTTTACTACCTCTTTATGAATTCTCTTTTCATCCCAGTCAGGATGTTCAGCTTTTAAATGTCCAGTGAGAAGCTTTTTTGCAGAACTCCACATATTACATACTATAAGAAGTTTTTCTCCATGTGTCTTATTTCTCCACATATCTGCCATTACATCATCTATAATTTCTATATTTCTTTGCAGAATATTCATAAGTTCCACACTCCCCAATCTCTATCCTGCAAATTAAGTCGCAGGTGTTCCACCAGACATAAATAGCACAATTAATTATAACATTCCTTATAAGTGAATACAAGAATAGAATATGGCAGGGTCATTTTTTCAAGGAAAGTCCTTCTTTGGGGTTGTCGAGAAATAACCCCAATATTTACAGTCTATATCGTGACGCGTAACGTGTAACGCGTGACGCGAGGATGATAACCGTCAGTCTCTTTATGGAGTTTCTCCTGAAAACCTTCTCCATCTCATTCAGAGATCTCAATAAAGGATTTTTTGATATTAACCAGAAAAAATAAATAATCATGAAAAGAACATCATCAAATCAAATTCACCTATTCCCCTCTACAAGATATCAGGGAAGTAAATTGAAACTTGTAAAATGGCTGGAAGAAACCCTGAAAGATTTAAAATTCCAGTCGGTCCTTGACGCCTTCGGAGGCACAGCAAGTGTATCCTATATGCTCAAAGGCATGGGAAAAAAGTTACTTATAATGACATATTAAAATTCAATTTTAATATAGGACTTGCCCTCATAGAAAATGATAGTATAAAAATTTCAGATGATGAAATAGATTTTATATTGAAAAGACAGAGGTATATTAAATATCCGTCTTTTATCAGTGATAATTTTAAAGATATTTATTTTACAGAGGAAGAAAATCAATGGATTGATACTGCCAGAGAAAACATAAATTACCTGGATAATAATTACAAAAAATCCCTTGCCTTATTTGCCCTTTTTCAATCGTGTATAATCAAAAGACCTTTTAATCTCTTCCACAGAAAAAACCTTTATATGAGATTATCTGAAATAAAAAGAAATTTCGGGAATAAAGCAACATGGGACACACCATTTGAGACTCATTTCAGGAAATTCATAGAGGAAGGCAACAGAGCAGTTTTTTCAAATGGCCAGAAAAACAGAGCTTTAAACAGAGATATTTTTGATATAGACGAAAACTTTGATCTTATCTATATAGATACTCCCTATATATCAGGGAAGGGAGTCGGTGTGGATTACCTGGATTTCTATCATTTTCTGGAAGGACTTGTAAATTATTCTTCCTGGCAGGACAGGATTGATTACAGATCAAAACACAGAAAACTCAAAGGAAATGGGAATATATGGATTAATAAACATGAAATACATAAAGCTTTCGACAGATTATTTAATAAATTTAAAGAAAGTATTCTCGTTATATCCTACCGTTCAGACGGCATACCGTCAATTGAAGAACTTAAAGGATTATTGAAAAAATATAAATCTCATGTAGCTGAAATAAAACATAAAAACTATAAATATGTATTGAGTCACAGTAAATCAGAAGAGGTTTTATTAACAGGTATGTAAGAGTATATAAGTGAACGGCGGATATTATAGTAACAGGATAAGCTATAAGGAAGTTCTATCTAAAAATTAACAAATTTGTTACATAAACAATTATTTCTATGCATTTTTTCTGATATAATAAATAAAATACTAATTAAGAGGACAATAAATCGTGAGAATAGGCGAAAAATTTATTTCAAGTATAGTCAACAAAAATAAAACTCCTGATATTTCTTCTATTAACACAATAAAAGATGAAGTAATAATTTCAAAATCTTTATGCCAGACAGAACCATGGGAATACAGAGTATCTCCCGAGAAGCAGTATAAGTCTTCAGGAGAAAGAGGGTATAAACCTGATAGGGGAAAGTATAATCTATTTACAGGATCAACCTTTGCCATATTAGAAGAGGATAAAAAGCTTCCGGGAAAAGAAAAAATAGAAAATCTCTGCAGTCGCATAAAAAGCATAGACAGAAAAAATAAAAAAGAGCTTCTGAGTTTTACAGAAGAACTCATGAAAGCAAACAAACTTTCCCATGACCCTGTCTTACTTGAAGAATCACAGAAATTTATAAGTTCCCTACGCCCTGTCTTTGACCATCTCATACCAGAGAATAAAGTTTTTCCCGAAAAAGACTCTTCTTTTCTTGAATATGGTAAAGGAGACCCTGTATTGTTCTTTACCGAAAGGTTTCCTTCCCTTCAGGACAGCTTTAATAAAATCTTTCCCGATGAGATGGGATACAGAGAATATATCCACGGTCAACGTGAACTCACAACAGGCAATCAGATAAGAGATTCCCTGAGAACTCTTGACAGGGAACTTGAAATGGAAAATCTTCCCCGGGAGCCGGGAATAAGAATAAAAGCAGTCCTTCGTATGGTAATGAGCCTCTTTTACTCCGGTATTATCCCTGCGATAGAAATAGATAAAGGGAATAAAGAAATAAAGAAAATTTTCAAAGAAGACGGATTCAATCTGAGTAATATTTCATCTGAATTCCTGGACAGCAAAAGAGAAATATCGAATATAATTTTAGAAAATACTATGAAGAAATTGAATTTTACTCACGGGGAAATATCCCTTGCCATCAAACTTATGGAAGAAGTTCCTCTTACAGGAAACAATAGCACCATCTTCGATGCTCTTGTGAACGAAAAAAGCTATATGGATTATAAGGGAATGGATGGAGAAATATCGGAGAAAGTAGAAAAAAAAGCAAAAGAACTGGGTATAACTCCTCAATTACTGATGAAGACAGGTTATATATTTCATGCAGCATTTAAAAGGATGGAGCCTTATGAACTCAGGGATATGAAATTCACAGACGGCACATGGCAGCCTTCTTTAGACTTTGAAAAAGTGGGAATGAAAAAATTCAATTCTCTTAAAAATTCTCAAACAGAACCGGAACATGAAGAAGACAAAATGTTCAAAACCTTTATAGATGAATCAAATGAGCTTGACAAAATAGCCGGGGAGATTAAGGACAGAGAAATAGAAACAAAAAAATCACAGTTAAGACCGGTTTTTATTAAGGGTAAATTGAACAGTGACGGTATTATGCTTGTCCATGCAACAAAAGGCTTCCCGAAAGATGGTATTCTCTATCCGAACAGCCATTATGAAAATGGTCATCCCCTTGAAAGAAATCCCAGGGGAATTGTGGAATTTTCCTGGAATGGAGTTATAGATCAATGGAACAATGCTCCTGCGATTATTCTGACACCTCTTAATAAAGCTCCGAAAGAAAATATATTCAATCTGTGGTATACGGCTACATCTCATATGGGACCTTATAATATACCGGAAGGCTCTGTTATACTTATAAGAGAAGGAACGGCCGTGTCAGAAAAAGAAAGACAAAAACTCCGGGAAAAAGGAATAGAAATAAAGACCTTCCCTGCAAATGAAACATCGGAAGATGCAGTTGAGCATGCAATGACAGAAAAAGGCTATTCACCACTCCTTATGGGAACAGACATCTGCGGAGGCATAGGAACTGAAACAACCTGGTTTGATGAAGATTCCGGCATAGATTACTTTACTTCTGATTATAAAGATGAAATGATAAAGAAATCAGAAGAACTTGCAAAAGAAGTTGGAATCCCATCTGCAAAAGGAACTGACAGCTATCCCCTTGGTTATATTACCCTCAGTATGGAAGGATATAAAAAAGATCTTGAGTCGGGACACATAAAAAAGAGTTATGAAAAACCTGAGGAATTTAAAAAGAAGATAGATGAATTTTCAAGAAATCTAAATCTTGCAGAACAGTCTTTAAGTGAAATACAAAAAAACAGTGATAGCTGGAAAAATATCAGCAGTTATGCCAGAGCATATCTGGAAATAATGTCTCTTGATTATGAACTGTGCAAAAACTGTGACGATAGATTTTATGAATCAATGGAACAAGAGCTTAAAGACAGACAGGCAGGGTTAAGTGACAGAGATAATAACAATAGTTTCGTTATATATTATGTAAAATTTATAAACTGGAAATATAATACCAGTTTCAATCCACAGGATATAAAGGGCCAGGAAGATCAGAAGAAATTACTTCAGAAACTGATGGATAAATATTTTTCCTCTCTTAATTCTAATTCTCATGACGTGTAACTCGTGACGGGAGTTAATGCTCATGGTCAAGGTCAGTATATTTGTAACTATAAGATGACTTACGTCTCTATCATTACGGCCCCTTACATTATAAGTATATTGCTTATCAAAATTCAATAGTCTTATATTTCAAAAATCTCACCGACTCTGCAGGTAAAACCGGGAAGTATTTCTCGTAACTCAAGAAGATCATTATATTCAAACATTTTGTAATGTTCCGGGCTTTCATATAAAATCACATTCTTTTCATAAGGATCTACAACTATTACACTCATAACCCCGGAAGAAAACCACTCATTTAACTTTTTCAGTACCCTTCCATAACTATCCTGCGGAGAATTAACCTCTACTACCAGTTCAGGCATAACAGTGGAATATCCTTCTGTAATTCCTCCTCTGGCAATTCTTTCATTACTCTTAAAAGCCAGATCAGGAGCTCTCACAGTATCAGGATTTGAACTCAATTTATAACCTGTCTCTGCTGCCGTAGTAACACCCAGTTTATTTTCATAGACATATTTACCGATTATATAACCTATCTTTGAAGCTGTAACGCCATGTTTTTCCCCGGGAGGAGACATTTCACATATCACCCCTTTTAAGAGTTCATATCTGCCGGAAAGTTTCATAAGATCTTCTGCATTACTGAAGGTTAACACATCCATATATAACACCTTCTTTTTGAAAATTCTTCTGAAATTATTATATCACAATTATACTGAACCACATAATCTCAGTCTTTAACAACTACTATCCTCCATGGTGAAAAATCCAGCGGCACTTCGGCAAGATAGGTTTCGGCAGATACAAAGATTTTCTGCGGATCTCCCATAGAACTGAGAGGCAGTGAAATAATTACATCTTTAAGATTTTTCTTTACTGTCAATGTGTCTTTCGAAAGTTTTTTATATCCGTCATAGATTTCATAACCAAGAGGGGTAAATTTTATGTGTATCTTTGGCATAAGAGAAAAATCTCTATTCTGTCTGTAGCCGAATAAATAAACTGACAGTTCAACCGCTTCTGCAAGAGGTCTCGAAAGAGTGGCGGAAAATATAAGATTTTTTTCATCTATCTTCAGAGAAAGTTTTTCAAGATCTGTAAAGAAATCCTTTTCTTCATCAATTAATTCTTCAGGTATGGAAGTTTCTTTATTTTCTCCCAGATCTTTTTCCATTGTATCTCTTATATCTATAAAAGGCATTTCTCCAAAAAGCTCATCTGGCTTCATAAAAGAAAGGAGATAATCAGTATTTGCCTCGTACTGGGTCTTATGTTCCTTCAGGGCTTTTACCTTCAGTGCTAACTGTGAAGAAGAGAGAGAAATAAGTTCCCATTTTGCCTTTTCCAGAAGAGAGGCAGGAGGGGAAAGAAACTCTTTCGGCCTGTATTTCCTGGGATCCGGCCATTTATTATAATGTACCAGATAGGGATAAAGAGTAATGTCCATGTCAAGTTCCATGAGAGCTGCCCCTGTGAAAAGATAGAAAGCCCTGTGATCAGGGTGGTTATCGGCACTGTGTGTAACAAAAATCTTTGTAGGTTTAAAATCTGTAATGATTCTTTTAATATCTTTAAGAATTTCTTCTCCTTTATAAGGAGCACCGGGTCTGAAAGAATTACTGTAGGGCACTTCTTTAGCTCCTGTGAGAAAACTTTCATAGGGAGGTGAGTCACCCCAGTGTTTGCACCATATTTCCTGTGTTCCATAATCGGGATATCCCAGGAAAGAGAGATTATTCTCTGAAAGTCCAAGGACTGATGTCGCTTTTACTGCTTCATCATGACGGACTTCACCCATTTTAAGCACATTTTCATGACTTATTACAGGTCTTTCACGGTAAATTATAAAAGACCACTCATTAAAATCTCCGTTTGTGAGAAAAACTACATGAACAGGTATATTCTTCTCCAGAGCATGCTGAATAAGTCCTCCGGTGCCGACTGTTTCATCATCGGGATGGGGAGCAAGGATCAGAATACGATCATGCTTCTCAAGAGGAACTGCAGGAAAAGTCATATCAGACCCAGAAACAGGAAGAAAAAAGCATGTAAGAAAAATACAAAAAAATAATATTTTGAGCAAAATTACCACTCCTACCTATAATAAAAAAATATAAAAAAAGCAGCTATCACTTTTTTTGAAACAGGTGTATCGAAATAAAGAATGGTTCTGTTTGAATCATCCAGGACATAATTATTTCTTATATAAGCCTTCACCGAATAAGAAGAATTTAGAAGTGTCCCGTCATTATTGATATAGCCGGTACAGGAATAGGAGGAATTTAAAATTCTTCCGTCAGACTGTATATACCCCATAGAGGAATATGAAGAATTAAGTATAGAGCCATCGGAATTTATATAGCCAGTGATGGCATCAGAACTATTGAAAACTGTTCCGTCAGGTTCTATATAGGCTATAACCCTGTAAGAGCTGTCCTGAATATAAATCCTTTTACCTGTAACAGAATTTTTCGCCATTACACCTGACGTTAAAAAAATAAGAAATAAGAGTAAGAAAAATTTAAATTTATTCATATTTTTTTACCCCTTCTTTTTTCACGGAAAAATAATGATATTCTTATGCATCACGCATTACGAGGTAATTAATTATATTATAACATATAAAAAGGATTAATAAAGTTATATAAAGAATATATAAATTATAACGTTTAATCTTCACGTCACGCGTCACGCGTCACGCGTCACGCATCGCGAAAAAATTATGTTAACATTTGCACTTTTTGAATTTAAAACAAAAACTACTAATTCCTTTTATCTCCCTCCTTATAAAGGATCTACCTTTCGGGGAGCCTTCGGTCATACAATAAAAAAGATAGCATGTGTAAAAAAACAATCAGACTGCCATGACTGCCTCCTCAAAGCAAAATGTATTTATTCTTATATCTTTGAAACTCCTCCTCCGGAAGATACTTCTATGATGAAAAACTATACTGCTGCACCTCATCCTTTCATACTGGAACCGCCTCTTGAGGTAAAGACTGACTATGAAAAAGGAGAAAGTCTAAATTTTTCCCTTGTCCTTACAGGGAAAGGAATAGATTATCTTCCCTACTTTATATATGCCTTTGATGAAATAGGAAAAAACGGCATAGGAAGAGACAGAGGAAGATATGAGATAGAAGAAGTAATAAATCATAAATCAGACTGGCTGGACGGAACGGTAATTTATGGCAGAGAAAAGAAACTCCTCTCTCCTCCGAATATTTTGACGACTGACAAATTTAATAATAATAGAGAAGCTGATAAAATAACCATTTCTTTTATTACACCTGCAAGAATAAAATATGAAGAAAAATTTGTTAATAACCTGGAATTTCATATATTTATGAGAAATATCCTGAGACGTATAAGCCTTCTCACTTATTTTCACTGTAACGGAAAGCTTGATGTAGATTTCAAAGATATTATAGAAAAAGCATCCAATATATCCATGATAAAATCAGAACTTGAATGGCTTGACTGGGAAAGATATTCAAACAGGCAGCAGAGCAGAATGAAAATGGGAGGCCTTGTCGGAAATATTACATTTAAAGGTGATTTTAAAGATTTTTTATCTTATATTATAACAGGTAAATATATACACATTGGCAAAGCTGCGAGTTTCGGCCTGGGAAAATATGAAGTTTATTTTTAAAGGAGTTAAAACATGAAAAAACATATTTTTATCACACTATCTCTAATATTATTATATGCCATAGTAATAACAAGCTGCGGTGACGGAGGAGTATCTCTCAATCCGGGAGTGACTCCGACTCAGACAGAAATAGAAGCTACTCCTACCATAATTTTTATTACACCTACATCTGCCCCGTCAGGCAATCCTGTTCCTCCCAGGCAGAATTATGATACAGGTAGTCCTCAGTTAACAGACATATGGGTTGATCCGAAGAATGGTAAAGATGACGAGAGTTACGGCTATAATCCCGGAACACCTCTGAAATCACTGACTGCAGCATGGGAGCGTATACCAGCTGAAAGTAATTTACCATATACAGGTTATCGCATACAGTTAATGGCCGGTTCATATGACAGGAACAGTGTTACCGATTTCCTGGAACTTCGTTACGGTACCTATAAATATCCTGTAATCATTCAGGCTGCCAGTGGTTACGGCACAGTTACCATCCCTGAGATAAGTGTATCAAACTGCAGCTATGTCTATTTAATAGATTTAATAATAGAGTCTCAAGAGGGAGATACTTTAACTGTAGAAGGATGTAATAATATTCTCATAAGTAACTGTAAATTAAATGGAAAAAAGATAGGACAGGAAGGATTGAGAGCCTATAAAAGCCAGTATCTTTATATTGAGGACTCTGATATTTCCGGAGCTATTAATAATTCATTGGAATGTGAAATAGTTCAGTACTGTCATATAACAGGTAACAGGATTTATGACGGTAATGAATGGTGTATGTCCGTAAAAGGAGGTTCTGCCTATTTTATCATAGAGGGAAACGAACTTTACAATGGCGGTGCAGGAGGTTTTACTGCAGGACAGGAGTCTGCTCTTGATTACATGGTATCACCATGGCTGCATTATGAAGTATATGATATAAAATTTATAAATAATATTATTCATGACACACAGGGCCCCGGTATGTCTGTAAGCGGCGGTTATAATATACTGATGTCCTATAATACTCTGGAGAGAGTAGGAAGAAACAGTGATCTTATTGAAGTAATACATGGTATCAGAAGATGTGATACAAACCCTTCTGTCTGTCAGGAAAAACTTGCCCTGGGAGGGTGGGGCACTGCTACACAGGGTACAGCTATTACAGCAATTCCATCCAGGAATATTTTTATATATAACAATATAGTCTACAATCAGTCAGGCTATGAAAGTGCTTTTTCTCACTTTGCCATAGACGGCCCTGTAATACCACCTTCAGGGAGTAATATACCATCACCGTCACTGGCAGATTTCAATCTTCAGATAAGAGGAAATATTATATGGAATGGAACAGCTGATATGCCTCTCGGGGTGGAAGATCCCGGCAGCGGAGGCCAGCCTGATAATCCTTCCTGTAATGCACCACAGTTAATAAATGAAAATTCTATAAATAAAGTGGAACCACAGTTAAGTAACTTTAAACCTGTACCGGAAGGTAATATATACACTGTTAAAACCTACCAGACACCTGATTTTACCTGGAGTGACGCACCTGTAACTCCGCCTGTGCCGGCCGGGACAAATGGTAATAGTGTAAATAGAAATTATGAAGGTACAGTCCGTATTCCGCCGGATCATCAGGGAGCATTTTGATTGGTGAAGGGTGAAGGGTGAAGAGTGAAGAGTGAAATTTCCCCACTCACTACTCACCCACTCACTACTAAAAATTTGTAAGATAAAAACTTGCATAAAAAAATTTCTTGCAGTATAATTGTCACTTATTACAAATTGTAACGCTTCATGCGTCACTCACAAGGAAGGGACAATAAATGAAAGCAGGAATTATCGGTCTTGCCTCTTCGGGAAAAACTACTCTTACCGGTGCTTTTATGGGTACATCTAAAAAGAGCAAAGGTATAGGTATTGTGCATGTTCCCGATGACAGGCTTTTTGAACTGGCAAAGATATATTCACCGGAAAAGACAACACCGGCTACAGTGCAGATAGAAGATCTGCCACCTCTGGATACACAGATAAAAGAAGAAAAAGTAAAATTCTTTGAAAAAGGAAAAACCATGGATGTACAGATACTCTGTACAGGCGGTTATCGCTGTTATTCCACAGAAGATATTATTAATGAAATATCAAAACTGAGATTTGAACTTATCATACAGGATCTGGATATTGTAACAAAAAGACTTGAGAAAATTGAAGGAGAAATAAAGAAAGCCCCCAAAACAAAAGCGCAGAAAGAAGGAGAAATCAAACTCCTTGAGATGCTCAGAAAAACTCTGGAAGAAGAAAAATTTCCCTCTCCCAATAGCCTGGATCTTGATGAACATCAGAAAATACTGACGAACAACTACAGCTTTTTCACTCTAAAACCTTCTGTTTACGTAATAAATGTATCTCAGGAGCAATATATAGAAAAAAGAGAAGACATTGAAGATAGCGTAAAAAAATATCTGGAAGAAACAGGAGATAATGCACCTTTTGTTATTATTGATGCCTTTACTGAAGCAGATATTATGGATATGGAAGAAGACGAAATAAATGAATTCCTTAAAGAATTCGGCCTTAAAGAGCCGGGAAAAAATAAAATCATAAGGTATGTATATAATCTTCTTGGGCTTATAACATTTTTCACAGTAGGTGAAGATGAGGTTCGGGCATGGAATATACACAGAGGCGACAATGCAGTAAATGCGGCAGGAGCAATACACAGTGACCTGGCCCGCGGGTTTATAAGAGCAGAGGTTGTAGAGTCAGATTATCTATTAAAAGTGGGCTCTCTGAATGCAGCAAAATCACAGGGAAAACTTCGTCTGGAAGGTAAAGATTATATAGTGAAAGACGGGGATGTTGTAAATATATTGTTTAATGTTTAATTCGTAACGCGTAACGCGTGACAGGTGGACTAATTACACATCACACATTACGCATTACGCATTACGCATTACGCCAGGCTCTTCCTGGCCAGCTTTATCTCTTCCTCAATACTTAAAGGAACCTTCTCATATTTCAAAAACTGCAGTGTAAATTCAGCTTTTCCCTGTGTAAGGGAGCGAAGGTTTGTAGCATAACCGAATACTTCTGAGAGAGGAACCTCTGCCGAAATATTTGTAAAAGCGTTATCTACAACTGTATCTATTATAAGTCCTCTTCTCTGATTTATACTGGCAAGAACATTGGAACGAAATTCGGAAGGTGATTCTACTGACAGAAGCATAACTGGTTCAAGTATCTTTGGACCTGCCTTTCTATAGGCCTCACGGAATGCTCCTATGGATGCAAGTTCAAAGGCAAGTCTTGAAGAGTCTACAGGATGGAATTTTCCGTCAAGTACCTTCATAGTTACGCCAACAACAGGGGATTCTATGAGAGAACCCCTGTGAAGACAGTCATTAAAACCACTTTCACAGGAAGGAATATATACTTTTGGAATTACTCCTCCTTTGGTTTCATCTACAAAATGACATCCGCAGTTGTTATTTGGCTCAATTACACCTGCTATACGGGCAAACTGTCCTCTGCCTCCTGTCTGCTTTTTATGGGTATAATCAAAATTAATTGATTTTGTAATAGTTTCTCTGTAGGACACCTGAGGAGGCCCTACTTCAAAATCTGCTCCATATTCCCTCTTCATTCTTTCTATATAAATATCAAGATGAAGTTCACCCATGCCTTTAATAATTGTTTCACCTGTTTCCACATCAATAAAGGCTTTAAAAGTCGGATCTTCTCTGGTAAATCTATCAAGGGCTTTTGAGATATTATCAAAGGATTTCTTTTCTTTCGGATTTATTGCTAATGAAAGTATTGGTTCTGGAACAAAAGTCGATTTCATAGAATAATTTATATTGCCATGTGTAAAGGTATCACCTATAGAACAGTCAACACCGTAAAGTGCTACAATATCACCGCATGTGGCAGAAGAAATATCTTCCATATGATTTGCATGCATACGGAGAAGACGTCCTACTTTAAAACGGGTTTTTGTTCTTGAATTATAGAGATTATCACCTTTTTTAATTGTTCCCTGATAGATACGTATATAGGTTAACTGACCGTACTGCTGTTTTTCCAGTTTGAATGCAAAGGATATGGCAGGAAGGTCCGGGTCAGAAGAAATAATCACTTCTTCTCCGTTATTATCAAGATCCATAGCAGAATTTTCCACATCAAAAGGTGCGGGAAGATAATTTATTATACCATCTATAAGAGGCTGTATGCCTTTATTTTTTAAAGATGTGCCAAGAAAAACAGGGATCATTTTCAGAGAAAGTGTCCCCTTTCTTATGCCATCATTAAGCAGTTCTTCAGTAACAGTTCCGTCAAAATATGCTTCCGTAAGAGCCTCAGAAAACATACTTGCCGTATCAACAAGTTTTTCTCTGTAAATATTTGCTTCTTCCAGAAGGTTTGAAGGAATTTCTTCCTCACGTATGTTTTCACCGTTAAGTCCGTCAAAATAAAGAGCTTTCATCTTAACCAGATCTATTATACCTTCGAATTTACTTTCCAGACCTACTGGTAACTGTACAAGAACGGCATTACGGGATAATTTCTGTCTTATCTGTTCTACTACTTTCAAAGGACTGGCTCCAGTTCTGTCACATTTATTAATAAAAGCAAGAGAAGGAACCTTATAGCGTTTCAACTGCCTGTCCACCGTAATGGACTGAGGCTGTACGCCACCGACAGCACAGAGAACGAGTATGGCTCCATCTAACACATGGAGTGCATTTTCAACTTCAATAGTAAAATCTACATGGCCTGGAGTGTCTATAATGTTTATGGAATGATCGTTCCAGTCTACATTAGTTGCTGCAGAAGTAATTGTAATACCTCTTTCTTTTTCCAGTTCCATAAAGTCCATAGTGGCTCCCACACCGTCTTTACCTTTTACTTCATGAATGGCATGTATTTTGTTGCAGTAATAAAGAATACGCTCTGTAAGGGTTGTTTTCCCTGAATCTATGTGAGCGCTGATACCTAGATTTCTAATTTTTGAAACATCTGAATTCATTAAACTTCTACCCCTTGTTATACTTGTAAGAGTTCCATATCTTAACTGAAAAGAATAAATTTGTCAACTGTTTTGCTTACATTTTTTAAAATTCATGACTC
>Ga0351861_1101_pt1 | contig 17486 bp, 18 predicted proteins | sample BONcelHFGM3001F9_FD_206795 | JGI IMG/M metagenome (GOLD analysis project Ga0351861, IMG submission 206795) | Enriched cells from coal bed in the Powder River Basin, Montana, United States - BONCAT cells FGM rep2 HSBNCT.FGM.300.1.F9 ...
AGCCTGCTTGCTTCCCAGATGGAACGGCCAACTGGTGAGTTCATGAACGTGGTCAAGGATCCTGAGTTCCTGGCCTCAATGAGCATTCCCGGAATGGAGGGTTACCTCTTCCCCGAGACCTACGAGTTCGCGGACAGTCTCAGCGCTTCCGAGATCCTCTCCCGCATAACCGCAACGGGGCGGCAGGTCATGACCCCGGGTTGGATGGATTCGTGCGCGGCCGTTGGACTTGATCCTGAACAGGCCGTTGTCCTGGCGTCCATTGTCGAGAGAGAGGGCAAGGATGATTCCGAACTGTCGCTGATCTCAGGCGTCTTCCTTCTCAGGCTACGCAGGGGAATGAGGCTCGAAAGCTGCGCCACGGTGCAGTACGCCCTGGGCGAGGTCCGGGAACGGCTTCTCTACAGTGATCTGGAAGTGGAGAGCCCGTACAACACTTACCGTCATCAGGGGCTTCCTCCTGGTGCCATCTGCTCTCCGGGGCCGGCTTCGCTTCGGGCGGTGGCCAGCCCCGACACAACTGAAGGGTATCTTTTCTTCGTGAGCAGAGAGGATGGAAGCGGGCAGCATCTCTTCGCCCGGACCTCCAGGGAACACTCGATGAACATTGAGAGCGTTCGCTGACCGTCATTGACGCGGAATGGGTATTTCTTATTACTACTTGGTAATTGCTCTTTGGAACGGAAGGGAAGAACACGATGAGCGAGGGAAGAGATCTCAGTTTTCTGGAGAAGGCCATAAGGCTGATCCCCGGTTACAAGGGTTACAAGGGCAAGGAAGAAAGACGCGACAACGACGCGCTTTTCCGCTCAATGCTCGCGGAGAGGATCGAGAGACTGAACGGCCTTGTGAACAACTCCCTGTCGGGTCTGAAGGGTCCGGCTGCACTGAAGACAGCCGGCGGGTTCGACCGGCTCACCAAGAAGCTCGAGAAGGTTGCGGACAAGGTAAGGTTCGCGGCCCGGGGCTACCGTGGCTGGTTCGACATGCACAAGGTGAGGGAAGAAGAGCTTGACAAGCTCTACCAGTTTGACGTTGCGCTGGTCGAGGACGTTGAGAAACTCGAGGACGACTTTGCCGCGGTGACCGATGCGGTTGCAGGCGGTGGGGATGTAGCAGCCGCCCTTGAGACCGCCATTGCTTCCCTCGACGCGTTCAGCACCAGGATGGACGGAAGAAGCCAGCTCGTGGTGGATCTGGATAACAATACACCCACCGATTGAGGCAGAAGGGAATACATATGTTCAGAAGGCTTGAGATCATCGAATTCCTGGATGACTCCGGGAAGGAGATCGCCCACAGGATACCCGAAGCGGGCTCCGGCGAGTTCCGCATCGGCAGCCAGTGTGTCGTGAGGGAGAGCCAGGAGGCCATCTTCTTCCGTGACGGCAAGGCCATGGATGTTCTGGGCCCCGGACGTCATACGCTGACAACACAGAACATCCCCTTGCTTGCCGAACTGGCCAGCCTGGCTTTCGAGGGCACAGGCAGCCCTTTCCGGGCCGAGGTCTACTTCGTCAACAAGAAGACGTTTACCGACATGAAGTGGGGGACCAAAGAGCCCATACTGTTCCGGGACAAAGAGCTGGCCATGGTTCGGCTCAGGGCTTTCGGCAACTTCTCCATGAAGGTGGAGGACTCCAAGCTCTTCATCAACAAGATCGTGGGTACCGAAGGGCGTTACAGCTCCGACACCATTGAAGAGTTTCTCAAGAACATCATCATCAGCCGCCTCGCGGACCTTCTGGGGGAGACTCTCGAGAGCATCTTCGACCTTGCGCAGTCATACGACGAGATAGGCACCCTGGCCAAAGCCCGCATGGGTGATGACTTCGAGAAGTACGGTATCCGACTTGTTGACTTTTATGTAAGCGCCATCACCCCTCCGGAAGAGGTCCAGAAGCGCATCGACGAGCGGAGCGCCATGGGCGCCATCGGCAATGTCGACCAGTACCTCAGGTTCAAGACCGCCACGGCCATGGGCGACGCCGCGCAGGGCGGGGGCGACGGCGGAGCCGCCGGCGCCGGAGTCGGTATGGGCGCCGGACTCGGAATGGGAATGGCGATGGCCAACATGATGGGTCAGTCAATGCATGCCGGTGCTGCCCAGGGGAGTCAGGGAGCCGCAGCGGCACAGGTGAAGTGCGGCTCATGCGGAGCCATGGTAGCCGACGGCAAGTTCTGCCCCGAATGCGGAAAACCCCTTTCAGAGCTTTGTCCGGGCTGCAACCAGCCCATCCCGGCGGGAGCGAAGTTCTGCCATCATTGCGGCAGAAAGCTGGGAGGCACTCCCTGCGTGAAGTGCGGCGCCGAACTTGCCGCCGGGGCGAAGTTCTGCCCCTCCTGCGGCGCCAAGCAGGATGAGTAGGAGAAGGTCAGGGGATTGACTGAACTCACCGTACACGGGCTTCTGGAATCACACGCCGGAAGCCGGGGGGACAAGACTGCCCTGGTCGATCCGGACAGGAGCCTGACCTACAAGCAGTGGCAGAGCGCATCAATGCACCTCGCCGCCAGGCTTACCGAGGCGGGCGCCGGTCCCGAGTGCGTGGTCGGGGTTATTGTGAACCGCTCCTGTGCCCTTCCAGTGGCATTCACAGCGGTTTCCGCCACTGGGGCGGCGTTTCTGTGCCTGAATCCGAGCTGGCTTTCAAACGAACGCGAGGCGCTCTTCAACCGGTTCCGGAACCGGATCGTTCTCTGCTGGGACGGATCGGAAGATTCAGCCCAGTTCGCGGAGAAAGCCGTTGAGTTCGGACCTGAAGACCTTGAGTCACCCATACTCGAACCGAGCGAGAGAGTACCAGTACCTCCCGGGGCGGATTTCTATCTCAACGCCACCAGCGGGTCCACAGGAATGCCCAAGATAGCCGCCACCAACCATGAACAACTCCTCGCCAACACCGCCGGAGTTTGCGCGGCCATGGGTCTTCGGGAAGACGATGTGCTCATGTCCGTGTTCGGAGTCATCGGCCATCCTCACGAGCTTTTCATGAGGGGCCTGTGGCTTGGCGCCCGCACGGTGCTCATCCCCGGCGTTTACCCCAGGCAGCACGTAGAGGCGGTTACCCGGCACAGGGTGACCTTTTTGATGGGTCTTCCCCCTCAGCTCGAAAGCTTTGCCAGGCTGTCGGACAGGGATGACGCCGACATCTCGAGCCTCAGGGTGGTCGAAGCCGGTGGGATGCATGTGAACGAGCGCTTCATGGAGGTATTCCAGCGCGGTACCGGGGTGCCCGTGACGCCGGTCTGGGGCAGCACCGAGACATCCGGAGTGGCCCTGATCGGCGAACCCGGGCTTCCGGGGCTCGCCAGACCGGTTCCGGGATACTCCATAGTTCTCAGGGACGAAGACGGAGAGACAGTGGAGGAGGGAAGGGGGGAGCTCTGGGTCAGCGGCCCCGGGCTTGCTTCCCGCTACATGGGGGACCGCGTGCTGACCGCACAGCTGTTCCAGGACGGCTGGTACCGAAGCGGAGACATATTCAGCCGCACGAACAACAGACTGCAATTCGTGGGGCGCAGGGGAGGCATGATCAAGCCCGCGGGCCTCAAACTTTACCCCACAGAGGTCGAGCTGGTTCTCCTCCGGCACCCCGGGGTGAGGGACGTGTGCGTGGTTGGCGAGGAACGCGCCCAGCGGGGCGAGACCCCAGTGGCCTACGTAGTAACGGCCCCCGGCAGCACACTCACCGCTCCCGATCTTAGAAGTTTTTTGACGGACCGTCTCGAGGATTTCAAGATCCCCAGGGATTTCCGCTTCGTTATGGGGCTTCCCAGAACATCCTCGGGAAAGCTGGACCGCGGAAGGGTTGGCACTGCCGAAGTCGAGCCCGACTACCGCGGTGAACTCCTGCGTCTCGATGTCGACCTCGTCAGGCTGCTGAACACAAGGGCGGCCCTGATGGAGGGCGCGGGCGCGGGCTTTGACCCGAACTGGCTCGAAGAACAGGTGAACAGCGCCATCGGCCACAACGCCGGCCCCGTGTCGGATTCCGCCCTGCGGGAGATAATCCGGGTTCTATCCAACACCCTGCTGAAAGGTTGAGCTTGGGCATAAGACGAGTTCGGGTGGGTGCCGCGGAGTTCGGCGGAAGCTATCCGGTGATCATCGCCGGCCCCTGTTCGGTGGAGAACGCCGAGATGATCCGGGAGGTGGCCTTCTCGGTGAAGGCTTCGGGCGCCGGGCTTCTCAGGGGGGGTACATGGAAGCCCAGAACTTCCCCCTATTCGTTTCAGGGGCTGGGAGTCGAGGGGCTTGCGATGCTGAAGGGGGCCGGAAACGATGCCGGGCTTCCCGTTGTGTCCGAGGTTCTTTCGGTGGAACAGCTCGAGACCGCCCTTGATTACCTCGACATGATCCAGGTCGGCGCCAGGAACATGCACAACTTCATTCTCCTCACCGAGATAGGAAGGTGCGGAAAACCGGTGCTTCTGAAGCGGGGATTCATGGCCACCATAGAGGAGTGGCTTCTGGCAGCCGAGTACATTTTGAAAGAGGGCAACGAGTCGGTCGTTCTGTGCGAGAGGGGGATAAGGACCTTCGAACCCTGGACCAGATCGACCCTCGACATAAGCGCCGTTCCACTGGCCAGACAGTCAAGCTCGCTTCCCGTCATCGTGGACCCGTGCCATGCCGCGGGAAGGCGCGACATCATCATGTCTCTGGCAATGGCCTCTCTTGGGGCCGGGGCCGATGGCCTGATGATCGAGGTCCATCCCGACCCTGACAAAGCGCTGTCCGACGGGGGGCAATCCCTGAATCTTACCGAGTTCAATGTTCTGACCCGCGCCGTTCAAGCGTATGGATGGCCGCCGGAACGATTCTGCTAGGAGGTTCGTCTTGCATATCGGCATTCTCACCGGTGGCGGAGATGCCCCCGGGCTAAACGCGGTGATCCGGGGCGTTGTTGTGAGAGCGGTGGCGGGGGGGCACACCGTGACCGGTTTTCTCCGGGGTTGGAAGGGCGCGCTCGAGAACGACACGATCAGCCTCACACGCGATTCTGTGAGGGGTATACACACTTGTGGCGGTACCATTCTCTTCAGCTCCAGAACCAACCCCAGAAAGACCGAAAACGGTTTTCAGCGCATCATCGACAACCTCAAGGAGAACAAGGTTGACAGCCTTGTGGCCGTTGGCGGCGAGGACACCCTTGGGGTTGCAAAGATTCTTTCGGAGATGGGCGTGATGGTGGTGGGCGTTCCCAAGACCATAGACAACGACCTTTCCGCTACGGACTACACCTTTGGCTTCGACACGGCTGTTAACCGTGTCATGGAAGCACTGGATGAACTCCGCACGACCACCATGAGCCACGAGAGGATAATGGTGGTTGAGATCATGGGCAGGCACGCGGGCTGGATGGCGGTTCACGGCGGACTTGCGGGAGGGGCGCACGTCATTCTCACCCCGGAAAGGGAGTTTGACACCGACAAGGTCTGCGTTCTCCTGAAAAAGAGGTTCGATGCCGGCCGCAGGTACGCCATCGTTGCGGTGGCCGAGGGCGCCATGGACCCCCAGCTGGCCCGGCATGTTTACCACTCCGCCGAAACAGACTCGTTCGGCCATGTTCAGCTGGGAACCGGCATTGGCATCGGCGAGGTTCTCAAGAACGAGATCGAAGACCGCACCGGTATCGAGACAAGGCACGTCGTGCTTGGCCACCTGCAGAGGGGCGGAGCACCCTCCGCTTTCGACAGGGTCCTTGGTTCCAGGCTCGGCGTGAAGGCGGTGGAGGTGGCGGAGTCCGGTGAAACCGGCAGGATCGTGGTCCTGCGCGGCGCATCGATAGAAACAGCGTCCCTCGCCGAGGCGGTGGGCACCCTCAAGACCGTTCCCGAAGAGTTGTACCAACTTGCAGAGCTGTTTTTCGACAGGGACTGAAGGGAGACCCAATGTCTGTGAAGATCGCCATTAACGGATTTGGAAGGATCGGCCGCCTGGTCTACCGTGAAGCCGTGAAAAGGCCCGGTGTTGATGTGGTGGCTGTGAACGACCTAACCGATCCGGCAACACTGGCCCACCTTCTGAAGTACGACTCGGTTCACGGCAGGTTCCCCGGAGATGTCCGGGTTCAGGGTGAAGAGATCCATGCCGGCGCCGACAAGTTCAGGGTCCTGAGCGAGCGTGACCCCTCGGTGCTCCCCTGGAAGGACATGGGCGTTGATGTCGTTATCGAGTCGACCGGTTTCTTCCGCTCCAGAGAGAAGGCCGCCCTTCACCTCAACGCCGGGGCAAGAAGGGTTCTCATCAGCGCACCGGCCAGTGGGAAACCCGGGGCTGACCTGACGGTTGTCTACGGAGTGAACCACTTCCTCTACGATCCCGAGAAACACCAGATACTAAGCACAGCGAGCTGCACGACCAACTGCCTTGCTCCCGTGGCCAGCGTCCTTCACGAGACCTTCGGCATCGAGCGGGGACTGATGACCACCATCCATGCCTATACGAACGACCAGCGCATCCTTGACCTTCCCCACGACGACCTTCGCAGGGCCAGAGCAGCGGCCATAAACATGGTGCCCACCACGACCGGCGCCGCAGCCGCGGTAGGGCTCGTGATACCTGAGCTCAAGGGTATTCTCGACGGCATGGCCGTCAGGGTTCCCGTTGCGGACGGCTCCGTTGTAGACCTCGTCTGCATGCTGTCAAAGGACACAACCGCCGAGGAGATCAACGCCGCCATGAAACGCGCCGCGGAAGGCCCCATGAAGGGCGTCCTTCAGTACTCCGACGAGCCCCTTGTGTCCACCGACGTCGTGGGCAACCCGCACAGCTCGGTTTTTGACTCGCAGCTTACTGCCATGAACGGCCCCAGAATGGCAAAGGTTCTCTCCTGGTACGACAACGAGTACGGGTACTCGACGCGGATGGTGGATGTTCTCTGCTACATGGCGGAGGTAGGGTTGTGAGATACCCCTCGATCAGGGAGGTCAGGACAGGCGGCAGGACCGTTTTCCTGAGGGCCGATCTGAACGTTCCTGTCGAGAACGGCCGCGTGATGGATGACGGCAGGATAACCGCCTCGCTTCCCACCCTCATGTACATCCTGGACCAGGGAAGCCCGGTCGTCCTGGCGAGCCATCTGGGCAGGCCCAAGGGCGCTCCCGAGGCGAAGTACAGCATGGCACCCGTGGCCGAGAGGCTCTCCGAGCTTCTGGAAGACTACGAGGTGTTCTTCATTGACCGGGTCTCGGGACCCAGGGTCACCGCAATGGCCAGGGGACTTCACCCCGGCCAGGTGCTGGTGATTGATAACCTGCGTTTCCACCCCGGCGAGGAGGAGAACGACGTTGAGTTCTCCCGCGCTCTGGCCTCCCTGGCGGAGATATATGTGAACGACGCCTTCGGTACCTGCCACAGGGAGCACGCGTCCACTGCCGGCGTTCCGGCAGCCATGGGGGGCGGGTACACGGGCCTTCTGGTTGAGAAGGAACTCGAGGCATTCGGCAGGATGATAACACACCCCAGAAAGCCCTTTACCGTTCTCATGGGCGGGGCCAAGGTAAGCGACAAGGTGGCCATGATCCAGCATGTCCTCCCCAGGCTTGACAACCTTCTCATAGGCGGCGCAATGGCCTTCACTTTCAGCCGCGCCAAAGGGGTTGCCACCGGGAAGAGCCTGGTGGAGGATGACCGTATCGAAACTGCCCGTGAGATCATGGCCAGTGCTGAGAAGGCCGGCGTTAACCTTGTCCTGCCCGTTGACTACGTTTGTGCCCGCTCTCCCCAGGAAGTTTCGACAACCGTCCCTTGGAACGCCATTCCCGATGACATGGCCGGGTACGACATCGGACCCGGGTCGGTGGAGCTTTTCCGTGAGATACTGATGAAAAGCGGCACAGTGGTCTGGAATGGTCCCATGGGGCTCTTCGAGGTGCCACCCTTCGACTCCGCCACGCGGGCAACCGCCCTTATCCTCGCAGACGCGACAGCGGCCGGTGCCGTAACCATCGTAGGAGGGGGCGACAGCCTCAGGGCCGTCACCGAAGCGGGCGCTCTCGAAAAGGTCACCCATGCGTCCACGGGTGGCGGGGCAAGCCTTGAACTGCTTCAGGGAAATGATCTTCCCGCGCTCAAGCACATTGCCGTACAGGGGATCAGACCCCTGGTCGGAGCCAACTGGAAGATGAACGGAACGCTTCACCTTGCCCAGGACTACCTCGACGACCTTCTGGTTGCGAACTCCATGCACTTCGGCGCCGATGTGGTTCTCTTTCCCCCCTTCACCATCCTGGCCGGGCTCGCTGGTCCGGCTGAAGACGCCGGTGTGTTCCTGGGCGGCCAGGACTTGTACTGGGAGGAAAAAGGGGCGTTCACCGGCGAGATCAGCCCGGGGATGCTGAAAGGCGCGGGCTGTTCCTGGTTCCTCGCTGGTCACAGCGAACGTCGGCACATACTGAAAGAGAACGACGAAATGGTTGCCAGGAAGCTTCATGCCGGCATAAGCGCCGGGCTGAAAGGCATACTGTGCGTGGGCGAGACCCTTTCGGAGAGGGAGGCCGGCAACACCCGGCAAGTCGTGATAGCCCAGGTCGAAGCCGCCCTGCGGGGCATCAGGGGCGCTGACCCGGGGAACCTGGCCATCGCGTACGAACCCGTGTGGGCCATCGGGACCGGCCGGAACGCCACCGCCGAGCAGGCCCAGGAGGTTCACGAGCTGATTCGCGAGTGCGTTGGCGGGATCCTCGGAAAGGAGTTCGCAAACGAGACCCGGATCATCTACGGCGGCAGCGTCACGCCGGGCAATGCAGCAGGGATACTGGCGCAGCCCGACGTGAACGGAGCCCTTGTTGGGGGCGCCAGCCTTGATTCAGAGAGCTTCCTGGACATCCTGGCATCATTCTGATCGAACTGAGCCAAAAGGGGGCGGCACCGCCGCCTGAGCGAAACGGAGCGAAGGGGGGCGGCGAGCCGCCCCCCGTCACACCATGAAACGACCCGTTCGGAAACCCTTTCCCCGATTACTTTTCGCGGTGCTGGGGTCCGGGTCGTGGCTTCTGGCAAGAATTCTTCTACCGGGCGGTTCGTCCCTGGCAAGTTCCTTTTTCAGTGTCCTGAGCATTCTTCCGGCGGCTGCGCTGACAGTGCTTCTGATCCCCCGGGCCGTCAACAGGTGGAACACGAGAGGGTTCAGGTGGAGCTTCATCACTTCTACGGCGGCGCTTTCCGTTCCCCTTGTTCTGCTGCTGCAGGCCGGCGTCACAGTATCGGGGGATCCACCAAAGGCCGTTGCCCTGACCCTTCTGGCCCTTCTTCTCTACTCCCTGCATGAAGAGCTCGTCTTCAGGCTCTTCCTTGCCGACTCACTATCCCTGAACGGCCGTTTCGTCGTGGGAGCGCTTCTTTCATCGGTCCTGTTCACGGTTGTTCATCTCGACAACCCATTCTCCGACCCTCTGGGAATGGTCAACATCTTTCTAGCGGGGCTGGGGCTCTGCCTTCTTCGGGCGATGGGCGGAGGGCTGGCCGGTTCGGTTCTTGCACATTTCCTCTGGAACGCCGGGATCGGGGTGTTCATGGGGTTCGGGGTCAGCGGTTACACCTTTCCGGCGATATGGAGGCCAATGGTTGATCCCAAAGCCTTCGGCCCCGAGGCATCACCCTTCCTGACGGTGATCCTCGCGGGAATGGTGACCGCAGGCTTGATGGCGTTTCGCAAAAGGTGCAGACTTGTTTGATTTCATAGTCACCCTGGTGTTCTTCGCATCGATGGAAGTCGTCAGCAAGCCTCTGCTGGGCTCAATCGATCCCCTGACCCTGACCTTCTGGCGGTTCGCCGCCGGTGGCGTCGTGCTGTTCATTTTTCTCATTCGCCGCAGGGGGTTCTCAAGCCTTGTGGCTCTCAGGGGTAGAAGCCTGGTGCTTCTCTTTCTGATGGGTGTTGTGAACATCGCGCTGGCGATGTCGCTTCTTCAGACAGCCGTGAAGCTAACTTCGGCGGCCAAAGCCGCCACAGTCTTCTGCGCCAACCCGGTTCTCGTGTTCGTCATCTCAGCCGTGTCCGGCACTGAAAAAGCGAACCTCCTGAAGGTGCTGGGGCTTCTTTCAGGTCTGGCAGGTCTGGTCCTCGTGAGCGGGCTTCATACATTGACGATTGACACCGGAACCGTTTACGCCCTGGTTGCCGCAGCCGCGTTCGCCCTGTACACAGTCCTCGGTAAAAGGGTGTCTGGGAAGACCGACCCAGTGACCATCAACGTGGTTTTCTTCGCCGCCGGTCTGCTCGTCCTGCTTGCTTTCCTTGCCGCATCTGGCAGGCCGCTCTCACCAGCCCCGCTCGTGGCAAGCCCCGGAGCAGCAGCGGCCGCATTGTATCTGACACTTGGCGTTAGCGGCCTTGCATACCTTACCTTTATCAGGGCCATTCGGCGCATGGGAGCAGTGGCCGCATCCATGGTCTTCATGCTGAAACCAGCGGTAGCTTCACTGCTTGCCGTGGTTTTTCTGGGCGAGGTTCTTACCCCGCCCTTCTGGGCAGGTCTGGTTCTCACATCTTTTGGAAGCTGGTTGGTCATGAGGGGGGGGAAGTGATGTTCGTCCGCAGGCTTGCCATTCCCGGAGATGGCCATGCAACAATCGTCTGGACAGAGGGAAACGATGGTCCCGTGGTGACGAGGGTTTGCATTGACGGGACTGAGCCCGGGGGGGAGAATGGCACCTGCGCCGTCATCGAAGACCTTGCGGACCGGATTACCGCCTGCCTGAAAGGTGAAGAGGTCACAGTCCCACTGGACCTTGCCGATATTGACTCATGCGGGGAGTTCCAGAGGTCGGTTCTCCTGCTGGAATGCACTGTGCCCAGAGGCCGTATCACCACGTACGGAAGGATCGCCCGCATCCTTGGAAGCGGAGCGAGGGCTGTGGGAAACGCCCTGGCCAGGAACCCTTTTCCACTGATCATCCCGTGCCACAGGGCCGTGAGGGCGGACCTATCGATTGGCGGCTTCCAGGGCGGCGCCGCCATGAAAGCTGACCTGCTTGCCATGGAGGGCATTGTTTTTGACAGGCACGGCAGAATTGCCAAGAATACAAAGTTATGGGACTTTACCGAATTGAAGGAGGCGTTATGACTCATGATGAGAGGGTTCTCGACCTGCTGGGGGTGTTCCACTTCGTGGTTGGCGCCCTGATGATCCTCGGTGCGTCCATATTCCTGATCCACCTTGCAATGGGTGTGGCCATGGTGACCGGCCAGTTCCCTGATGCCGACGCCCCACCCCAATTCATGGGCTGGATCTTCATAGTGCTTCCGGCTCTGGTGATACTCGCGGGGTGGACCCTTGCAGGTTTCATCATCCATGCCGGAAGAAGTCTCAGGAACAGGACCAGACACGGCCTCTGTCTTGCGATGGCGGGCATCGAGTGCATCTTCATGCCCTTCGGAACCGTTCTTGGCATCTTCACCCTCGTCACCCTCATGAAGGAAGATGTCAGGCTGCTTTTCGAGGGCGGCAGGAAGGTGAACAGTCCGGTTCATCCCGAATAGGTTTTTGGGGGACACATTAAGTTTTGGGGGACACATTGGTCTTTCCCGCCAGGGAAAGCTATGTGTCCCCCAAAACTTAATGTTTCCCCTTTCCCCTTTTCTGCGCCGGAACAAATTCCTACTAAAATGATATATTACTTTTGTTCGTTCCATTTCTGATACACGAAAGGAGTTCCGGTGAAAAAGATAGCCCTGGCCGCGCTGCTTCTCGCGGGTCTGTTGTTCGCGCTTCCGGCGAACGACACGGCATGTGAGAACTGCACCTGCGATTGCGGATGCGAATGCGGCGAAGATTGCGCATGCGTGGATGCGTGTGCGTGTGAGTGCAACTGCGCCGAAGGTTGTGCCGATGGCTGCGAGTGCGCATGCAAAGATGTCGCTGCCGAAGCTTCTCGTTGCGTCGGCATGAGCATGGGCTCGTGCGGAGGCTGCGGAAGATAGCGTCCAGCGTCGGGGACACTCTGGTTCATCCCGAAAGGAATGAACTAGTTGTTGTTGGGGGACACATAGCTTTCCCTGGCGGGAAAGACTAATGTGTCCCCTGCCTGCTTTACTCGCCTACAGAGACCTTCATGAACTGAACCCTGAGGAACTCGGCAGGGTTGGATGTTGCGGCCATCGTTCCCATGAACGAATCGATAGATGTATGACCGTGCCTCTTCATCCAGTCAACCAGGAAGGCCAGCATTGATCCGATTGTTGCCAGTCCGTTCTTGTAGAGGGTGCTCGAGATCTGGACGGCACGGGCTCCCGCCAGAAGTTGCTTTACCAACCCCTGGCCGTCGTGGACGCCTGTTGTGGCCGCAAGGTCGCAGTTCAGGAGGGGGTGGAGGATGGAGATCCAGCGTGTGACGATCTGGGCCTCCTGGGGGCTGCTGAAATTGGTGCCGGGGATCACCTCGAGTTTTTCGATGTCGAGGTCAAGGCTGTAGAAACGGTTGAAGATGACCAGGGCATCTGCGCCGGCATGCTCGAGTTCCCGGGCGAACGTGGAAAGGCTTGAGAAGTGGCTTCCTATCTTGACCGCGACAGGGATGGAGACAACCTTTTTGATCTGTGTGAGTATGTCGAGGAGGGCATGCTCGTTCTCACGGCCTGTTTTCCGAAGGTCGGACGGGAGGATGAAGGCGTTGAGCTCCAGAGCGGGGGCGCCAGCATCTTCAAGCCTGGCAGCGAAATCCACCCATTTGCCGGAGCCGAAGCAGTGAATGCTGGGTATGACCGGGATGTCCACCATTCCCAGTGCTTTCTGCAAAAGGTCGAGGTAGGCCGACACTGCGTTGTCCATGCCGTACCTGCCGATGTAGTCGGCCGCTTCGGGGTACCAGGAGCTTCCCGACATGGTTCCCAGGTCTTTCTCGATCTGCTCCTCGAATATGGACTTCAGAACCACCGCGCCAGCACCGGCATCGGAGCATGCCTTTACCTTCTCGGGTGTGGAGGAGAGACCGCTGCTTCCCACGATAACGGGGTTGCGCAGCTTCATTCCCATGTAGATCGTCGAGGTGTTCAACTGCATCCTTTCCGGGGAACCTAGCTCCCCAGGGTCTCTCTGATTAGCGCGCTGAGACGCTTTACGCCCTCTACCGTCTTCTCATCGTCGGAATAGCTGAAATTGAGCCTCATCCCGGTGTGGTCGTCGCCCTCGGGGTAGAAGGCGCTTCCCGGCACGTAGGCCACGTTCTTTTCGATGGCCTTTTCAAAAAGCTCGGTGGTGTTGTTGCCCTTGGGCAGGGTGAGCCATAGGAACAGGCCGCCCTCGGGTCTTGTCCAGTGAACGCCTGGAAGCCCGGAAAGGTTCTTGTCGAGTTGCTCCAGCATCAGTCCGCAGCGGTGACGGTAGAGCTTGATGGTCTCGGTGAGACCACGCTCGAGAACGCCGTCCTTCAGCATCTTGGCTGCGATGGCCTGACAGAATGGTGTTGTGCAGAGGTCAGCCGATTGCTTGGCCATGACCATCTTGTCGACGATCCATTCGGGGCCGTACGCCCAGCCTATCCTGAACCCTGGAAGCATGATCTTGCTGAACGTGTACAGGGAGATAACCCTTTCCGGGGCGAGGCTCTGGAAAGTGGGCTGATGCTCGCCCTGGAAACGGATCTGCCGGTACGGAGTGTCCTCCACGATCAGGTAATCCCGCTCATTTGCGATCTTCACGATCTTTTTCCGGCGGTCCGCCGGTATGGTGACTCCCGCCGGGTTCTGGAAGTCGGGTATGATGTAGAGGAACCTGGGCCTGCGATTCTGAGCTTCCAGCATGTCCAGGGTCTTTTCCAGCTCCTCGGGTATCATTCCGTGATCATCGAGGGCTGTGCCCACGGGAACGCCCTCGTAGCTCCTGAATGCCTGAAGCCCCCCGAGGTAGGTGGGCAGACCGCAAACGCACGTGTCGCCGGGGTCCATGAATATCTTGGCGATGAGGTCGAGGCCCTGCTGGCTGGCGGTGGTGACGAGGATATGATCGGGGTTGGCGTCGATGCCATCGGCCTTCATCACCCGGGCAAGCTCCTGCCTGAGGCAGTTGTTGCCCTCGGTCGAGCCGTACTGAAGGGCAAGATCGGCGTTGTTGTCAAGGACGTCCTTTACCGCGGTCCTCACCGCCTCAACCGGGAATGTTCTGGGGGATGGGAGTCCCCCCGCGAAACTGATGACCTCCGGTTTACTGGTGAGTTTCAGGAGTTCCCTTATCACGGACCTTTTCATTCCACGGGTTCTGGCGGCGAAGTACATGTCCCGATTCAACGGCGCACCCCTTTCCTGTCGGATGAAAAATTACACACCATATGCTTTGAAGTATCGGTAATGCCCTTGACCCCTGTCAACACCCCTTCCCGGAACGGTATATTTCACCGGGTTTCAATCAGCAAGGAGGATTTTGTGAAGGTATTGCTTCTTTCCATCGTGGCGGTCACCCTGCTCGCGACCGCGTGCGGCGAATCGCCTGTTCCCGGAGAGGCTTCCCAGCCGCCGGTCGAGGACATACCGGCTGAAGTGCCGGACACAACCATCACTGACGAGGGGATCGGGGAAGTGACCGCAGTCGGAGCCAGCCATATTCTCGTAAGCTACGCCGGGAGCCAGGTCCAGGGTATCGAGCGGTCCCAGGAAGAGGCCAGGAACCTCATAGTCGAGCTTGAAGGCAGGATCGCCGCGGGTGAGATAGAGTTTGCCCAGGCCGCCCGCGAGTACTCGGACTGCCCGTCGGGGGCCGACGGCGGAGCACTTGGCGTGTTCGGACGCGGAGCCATGGTCCCCGCATTCGAGCAGGCAGCCTTCAGCCTTGGTGTCGGTGAGGTGTCCGGTGTTGTGGAGACCCAGTTCGGCTACCATCTCATACTTCGCACTCAGTAGTTGGCGAGACTCGGTTTTCCCGTCGAGGAGGATGACGAGGGGATACGGCTTGACTGCTTCCTGGTAAGCCAGGAAGACGTTGACCAGAGCCGGAGCTACATCAGCACCCTTATCAGGAACGGCTACGTGACGGTGGAGGGCGCGGTTAACACCAAGCCCTCCGCCAGGCTTCACCAGGGTCAGACGGTCCTACTGGAAGTCCCCGACCCCGAGCCGATAGAGCTCTCCCCTGAAGACATCCCTCTGGATGTTGTTTTCGAGGACGACCACCTGATCGTCATCAACAAACAGCCCGGATTCGTCGTACACCCCACAGCTTTCGCCCGCAGCGGGACCCTGGTGAATGCCCTTCTTTACCATTGCAGGAGCCTGTCGGGAATCAGCGGTGAACTGCGCCCCGGGATCGTTCACAGACTGGACAAGGACACCACCGGTCTTCTTGTGGCGGCGAAGAGCGACACGGCCCACCGCGGGCTGTCCGCCCAACTCTCCGCAAGGAGCGTCAAACGCCGTTACCTGGCCCTGTGCTGGAATCATCCCGAGCCTTCCCAGGGAAGGATAGACGCACCCATAGGCCGTCATCTCGTAAACCGGCAGAAAATGGCCGTTGTGCCCGGCGGCAGAAGAGCCGTAACCAACTACAGAGTTATCAAGGTGTATCGTTTTTCGGACCTTATCGAGTTCCGTCTCGAGACGGGGCGGACACATCAGATAAGGGTGCACGGGGCCACCTGCATGGGATGCCCCGTCATAGCCGACGCGAAGTATGGCGGGATGAAACCCGCCGGGCATTCATCAACGAAGGCTGATCGCGAACTGGTAGCTGACGCGGTGCGGCTCGCGGGCCACCACATGCTTCACGCCGAGACACTGGGGTTCCTTCACCCCGTGACAGGTGAGGAGATGGAGTTCAACTCAGCCCCCCCTTCGGAGTTTCACATTGTTCAGAGGCTTCTTGCACGTGACATGGAAGGCTCTTCTTGACCCGCGCGCTCCTGGCGTTCGCAGCCATGGCCGGGACTCCGGCATCGGCCTTCATCTGCATGCCTGGTAACCTCATTCTGTTCACTGTGTTTCCACTGGCCGGGCTCATCACCGGCGGCGCCGCATACCTGAAACGGTTTGCGGCACTGTGCATGCCCCCCGCCGCGTCTCTTGGGTGGGCCCTCATCGCCTCGCCGGAAGCCGTCACTCCTTCGCTGCGCTGGCTGGCGGCGGCATCAGGCGGCTCATACTTCGCGTGGGTCCTGGGAAGCGGGGGGACCGCCATGGTCATCGACGGGATCGTACGTCGGGCGCCACTGCTTCGCCGTCCCCTCGAACCCCTTCTTGTCTCGCTCCAACTGGCCGGACCTTCAGCGGCCCTCACCAGAGTTGCGTGGTCCGAGACCGGAACCGAAGGCTCTTTCGCGCGGAGGGTTGCCATGGTTGCCGAAAGGGTTCTGAGGGAAGCCCGGCCCGAGGTCAGGAAAGTGTCGGTCTCCCTGCCCGGTACCGTGTTGGCAGGTCTGGGCTGGGCAATGCTGTCTCTCTCTGTGGCCGGATTTCTCTGAAAGGCAACCATGCCCAGGTATCTTGCTTACTTCGAGTACGACGGGACCGGATTCAGGGGGTTCCAGTACCAGCCCGGTGAACGGACCGTTCAGGGCGAGATAGAACGCTGTCTGGCAAGGATCACGGGCACAAGGGTACCAGTCACGGGGGCGGGCCGCACCGACGCCGGGGTTCATGCGCTGGCAATGCCGGCCCATCTGGACATCGAACGTGGGGAGGAGAGGTTGTCCGCCCTGGCCCGGATCCTTCCCCGCGACCTGGCCCTGAAGGAATGGCTCCCCGTTCACGACGCCTTCAACGCAAGGTTTGACGCGGTGGAACGGACGTACCATTACAGGATCGGGAAGCGCCGCAGTCCGCTGAAGGCGCGCACCGAATACCAGCCATGGCTGAAGCTCGATGCCGAAGCGATGGACCGGGCTGCCGGCCTTTCGCTGGGCATGGCCGACTGGAGGGCATTCGCCAAGTCAGGCGGTGGCAACTCCACATGGAACATGGACGTGAGGGAGGCCGGGGTTGCTGAAGACCCCGAAGGGTGGACTATCCGGATAACTTCCGACAGATTCCTGCGGGGAGTCGTACGCTTGTGGTCCGGCACCCTGCTGCGGGTAGGTACGGGAAGGCTTTCCCCCACTGTGGTGACGGACATCCTCGGTGGAGGAAGGGCGGTGGCCGCAGGTCCCTCACTTCCCGCATGCGGGCTGACACTGGTGGAGGTGAAGTACGACAGGGTTTGACAGGAACGGGCTTTCACTGAAGAGCCTCGAAGGAAGAGCCTCCAGGGTGGGTCCTTCCACCCTTGTGGGCCGATGGGAGACAGAAGCCCCTCTGACAGACTTCGTTCGGGGGCTGCCCGATGTCCTTGCGGTGAGGTCCATGAAGAAGCTTGCCCGGGCTTTCGTGAAGTCCCGCGTTAACGGTTCCGAAAGGCTTCTGATGTACGGTGGTCATGTCATCAAGTGTGGCCTTGGCCCCCTTCTGTGCCGGTGGATACGCGACGGTGTCTTCACTGCTGTTGCCACCAATGGCGCCGGGTCGATACACGACATGGAACTGGCGTTGTTCGGGCAGACCTCCGAGGATGTCCAG
>Ga0351861_1105_pt1 | contig 16811 bp, 13 predicted proteins | sample BONcelHFGM3001F9_FD_206795 | JGI IMG/M metagenome (GOLD analysis project Ga0351861, IMG submission 206795) | Enriched cells from coal bed in the Powder River Basin, Montana, United States - BONCAT cells FGM rep2 HSBNCT.FGM.300.1.F9 ...
CCATGCGCGGGGCGTCTTGTCAAAGTATTTCTCTCCGGAGGGATTTTTGTTTCATTTTAATCACGGGTGCGGAAAAATTTTATGGCAGATGGGATTGCGAATAACAAAGGCTTTGTTGCCGGGTTATTTGCCGCAGCCATGTGCGTCCGCGCCTTTACGCCTGCGGCTACAAGGTTTTTCAATACGCCTTCAGTCCTTGTTCTTTATGATTTGCTCTTGAAACAGATCTTTAATCCTGTCGAAGAAACCCACCTGGGGCTGTTTGAGATCGCTGCCGCTGACTTTTGCGAATTCCTCGAGGGCCTTTTTCTGTTTGGAATTGAGCTTGTTGGGCACCTCGATTTTGATGCGCACATGCTGGTCGCCCTTGTGGCGGCCGCGCAGGTGCGGGAACCCTTTTTCGCGCAGGCGGAAGATGGTTCCTGGCTGGGTGCCGGCCGGAATGCGCAGCGTTTCGTATCCATACAGAGTGGGCACTTTGATTTCATCGCCCAGGGCGGCCTGCACAAAGCTTACGGGCACTTCGCAGAACACGTCCTGGCCGTCGCGCTGGAAGAATTCGTGTTCGGCCACGATGATGTATACATAAAGGTCGCCCGGGGGCGCGCCCGGTTCGCCGCGCTCGCCTTCGTTGCTGAGGCGCAACTTCTGGCCGGTTTCCACGCCCGCGGGAATGGTGATGCGCACGTTTTTTTCGGCTTTTTGCCTGCCCGAGCCCATGCACGTGTTGCAGGGGTCGGAGATGATGGTGCCGGCGCCGCCGCAGCGCGGGCATGTGGCTGTGTTGATTACGGTTCCGAAAAGGGACTGGCGCTGCTGGCGCACCTGGCCGGCGCCCCCGCACTGCACGCAGGCTGACCGTGCGGCCCCGGACCGGCTGCCCGTGCCCCCGCACTTGTCGCAGTCCACGAGCGAGGGCAGTTTCAGGTCCGCCTCGGTGCCGAAGGCCGCGTCGTGGAATGAGATGTGCAGGTCGTAGCGCAGGTCCGAGCCGCGGCGCGGGCCCGCGGGCCTGCGGCCCCGGCGCCCGCCCCCGAAGAATACGTCGAAGATGTCGTCCATGCCGCCGAACCCGAACCCGTCGGAGAAGCCCCCGCCGGCGCTGCCCTCCAGGCCCGCGTGCCCGTACTGGTCGTATAAGGCGCGCTTGTTGTCATCGCTGAGCACGGAATAGGCTTCGCCCAGTTCCTTGAATTTTGTTTCGGCGTCGGGGTCGCCCGGGTTCACATCGGGGTGCAGTTGCCGGGCCAGGCGGCGGTAGGCTTTTTTAATCGTGGCTGCTTCGGCGCCGCGGCCGACTTGCAGCACATCGTAGTAATCGCGTTTCTGCATGAGTTCCTTTATTTGTCTCCAAATCGCAACGCGGCGCGCGGCCGCGCAGAGTGTTTTTTGTTCCTAATCCAGGGATATGTCGCGCATGGCGCGGCTGAGGGATTCGGCCACGTAGCGCACCAGGGACGACAGCCGCGCGTAGTACATGCGCTTGGGGCCCAGCAGCCCCACGGTGCCCGTGGTGTGGTCGCCGAATGTGAAGTGGCTCTTGATGATGCTGCACGCGCGCAATTCTTCGAGCGGGTTTTCCATGCCAATGGTGATCTCGGGCAGGCGCTCGCCCGTGGGCAGGCGGAAAATCGCCGCGCCCGGCGCGTTGTCGCGCATGGCCTCAAGCACGGGCCGCAGCAGGGCCGCGTCCTGAAACTCGGGCTGCGCGATCATGGCCTCGGCCCCGTCCACGAACACCCGCTGCGCCAGGGACAGGATTACGGTCTGGAAAAACGCCATGACCGCGCTGCACAGCGCCTGCTCGGACATGCGGATTTCCGCGAACATGCTTTCCAAAAACGGGCCTGTGATCTGGTTGATGTGACGCCCGTGCAGGCGCTCGTTGAGGCGCTGCGTGATGCGGTCCAGGGGCAGGCTGCCGGTATCGGCGCGCAGGGTCACCAGCCGGTTTTCCACCATGCCGTTGCTCAGCACCACGATGAGCAGCACCCGGTGCGCGGACACGGGCGTGAGGTCCACACGCTGGATTTCGCACTGCTCCATCTCGGGCACGGCCACAAACGCCATGCACTCGCTCCACCCGCTGAGCAGGGATGTGATGTCCGCAAGCAGCGCATCCATGCGCACATGCAGCACGTCCAGGGTGTCCTGCACGGCCCGGCCCTCGTCCTCGGCCACGCTGTATTCGCCAATCAGGTAATCCACAAAAAAGCGGTACCCCGCATCCGTGGGCACGCGCCCCGCGGATGTGTGCGGCTGCTCCAGCAGGCCCTCGCGCTCCAACGCGCCCATGGTGTTGCGGATGGACGCGCTGCTGAGGCTCAGGCCGTGCGACAGCACCCCCGACCCCACGGGCCGGTTCGTGAGCACGAACTGCTCCACCACATGCTTTAGAACCAGAAACTGGCGATCTTTGGTCGGCACTTGAATCCGCCTTTGCACCGGGGCCGCATACGCCCCGGCTTGCTCCCACAGGATTTACTGCCTTATTAGAATATCCAAATATTATGTCCCTGACAACCGAACCCCGCCCCGCGGCGCCCGGGCGCCGCGCCCGGACCTTTGGAAAAAGCGCGCCCCCGGCGCTTGACGCCGCGCATTTCCGGCCCCATTGCCCGTTGCTGTTTGCATGAACCGCGCGCCGCAGGTATTGTATATCGCATGCGGGAAAATCATTTACCACAAGCATTGGCAGGGGAAAAAAACATGTTCAAACAATTCTTGAATGTACTGAAATGCCTTGGCCTGGTGGTGTTGCTCGCGGCCGCGTGCGTTGCCCCGGCCCGGGCCGCTTCCCGGGAAACCGGCTCGCCCGAGGTTTCGGCCCTGCAGCGCGCGCGGGTCAATCACCTGGATAATATCAACCGGGCGCGCTTGGCCGCGGGCCTGGCCCCGGTGAAACTGGACCCTGTGGCCAGCGAGTTCGCCACCCTGCGCGCGCGCCTGGCCGCGGAAAACGGATACCGCGGACACTGGACTCTGCAAGGGTATCTGCCCTGGATGCACTGGGGCCTGCTCGGCGGCATGGACCACATCAACGAAAACACACACGCGGCCTGGGCGCGCAGCACCGGAGCCCCCGTGGACCCCTCCATCTGCAACATGAATGACCCGGACATGATAACCGCGGCCATGAAAAAGGGCCTGGACGCGTTTATGGCCGAAGGCCCTGGCGGCGGGCACCACGATAACGTGCTCGAACCGGCCCACACCCATGTGGGCCTGGGCTTTCACTGCACTGTGGCCAAAGACGGCGACGCCATCGAGTACCAGTTGCGCTATTATGAGGAATTTGTGGATCGCTATATCGAATTCAAGTCCGTGGAGCACAACGTGTCTCCAGGCGATACCGTGGTCGTGTCCGGGCGCGTGCTTCCCCTGGATACCGGCCTGTTTTCCGCAGTGGTCTATTATGCGCCGTTCCCGGACCCCGTAACCCCGCAGATCCTCAACACCAGAGGCTCCTATGAAGATTACACCGCAGACCAGGCCGCGGACCTGTGGCCCTGGGACATCAAATTCACACCAGACACGCAATCCTTTTCCATTCCCCTCACCCTGGATCGGGAGGGGCTCTATTATGTACAGCTTTACATAAAAAGCGGCGTGAAAGAGATTCCGTACAGCGCTCATAACGGGCGCGCCAGCACCCGCGGCCTGCCTTGCGCCGGCGGCATCGTGTTCAGCGTGGGCCGCAAACTCGCCGACCCCGTGCTTGCACGGTGAGAACAAGCTGCTACAAGCCCTGTTTCCACTAACTTCCAACAATTTTGTTTTGGATATCAAAAATAATTTCGCCAAAAATCAGCTAATTATGGTTTTAGCAGCTTGTTTTTTTGATTAATCTATTTTTGCTTTTACGAAATTAATGATCATGTAAAACAGGAATTTATGTTTGCGCCGGAGCTGTTTTAAATAATTTGCACAGCTCATTATGATGTAGGCCGGACTTTTTGGAAATCAAATGGCTTTATGCTTGATTCCGGAATGAGTGTAGTAAAATCTCTGGGACTTCGTTTGTTTGGTGATCTTCAATTCCTTGTCTTCAATGATGATAACCGTGCCGGGCCACACAGTGTCGCGCACATCAATGAAAACCGAATCCGAGTCCTTTAGCCAGTTGCGGAAGGTTTCCAGGGCGCTTTCATGCTGGGACAGCATTTTTTCCATTTTTTGAAGACTGAACCGTTCAGCATTCACGGCAGTGGATTTTTGTTCCCGGAGCCGCATGATGCGACTCTTTTGCTGCTGAATACCGCTTCTGGCGCTCAGGATTTGTTTTTCAAGAAAGACTCTTTCAGAACCAGAATGATCGTCCGTGGGGGCTTCGATTTTGAGGGTGGTTCGCAACTGGGACTTGGAGCCGCAGGACCCCACGCTGATGCACCGGCCCGCCACCAGTGTGCTGGATGTTGTGCGCGAGGCTTCTGATGTGAGGCAAATATTTTTGTATGCCCGCACAGTGCACCGCACGAGCGATGTTTCTATGGTGACATTCATTCCTGCTTCCATGGTGCAGCCGGTTGCAAAGGGTGCGGAAATATTGGATGCGGCCGTGAGTGACGCGCCGCTGCTGCCATGTATGCCCTGGTGAACAGTGATGCTGCTGCGCCGGGAGCATATAGACGCCGCGTCCACCTGGCCCTTGATAACAACCTTGTGAATCGCGTCCACAGCAAAGCCGCTCTCAACATTTCCTTGCACAATGACCCGCCCGCGAGCCTGCACATTCCCTGAATCGTGTCCGACATTATTTAGGTAAATTGCATTGTCCACGCATATGGAATTGCCCTTCCAATACGGAATTCCGTCACAAGATGCATGAAGCCTGGATCGGTCAAAAGAAAAATAAGTATTGGGGCCACCCTTTAATAAAGGGCCATCCAATGAGTCGCATGCCACTACATTGCCATAAACATCGATCCCATTGCGCGCTAATTCAGGCTTCTTAATCTCCGCAAGAATCTGGTCCTTATGGCATGAGGCAATGCTCTGGAATGTTTCAAGGTTGAATTTAGCGCTCTCAATATTTTTGGGTTTAAACCTTGGCGGTGTTTGGATATGGACAATGAGTTGTGTTTCCCCAGCCACCCTGGGTTTCACGCCTCTGGCAATGAGCAGCATTTTACCCGGTGCGTCAGGGTGCGTAACATTCTTGATAACTCCTGCCTGAATCCCGCTGCGTATCCCCATACTATCCAGAATATCAAGTGCATTCTGGCTTGATATGTTACTTGTCGCGATAGCGTCACGATTAATAAATAAGAAGGCATTTAATTTGTCACGCGTGACAATTATGTTGATTGGACATGACAGGAATTGTGGTGTCTGTGCTATGCGCACCGGTTGACCTGGAGTATTGAATGCCTTGTCCACAAGGGGCTTGGCGGATTTGTTTGTACATATGGCCTGTATAATTGAGATGATGTCCTGCGTATGATGTTCGGCTGATTTCTTCGTAAATATCTTCAGAAACAGCCCGCCCGCATCCTCATATACAATGTATGGATCTGTAATTGGCAATGGATTAATGGGAGAGTTCTTTGTGCAACGCAAGATTGTTTGCGTTGTTGTGCCTTGTGTGTTAATGGAAGGCAGGCTGTTGTCAGATTCAATGGGTGCTTGTGCTTCTGGCTTAATGTGTAGTTTATTTTGGAATTTGCATCCATCTGGTTTCTGGCTAAGGCCAAGTTCCTGCTCTACAATGTTAATGCTTTCAGGGTCAGTTACAACATCAACGGTTTTGGCTGCCAGCCATGGCTCCAGGTCAATGGCGCGGAATCGCGCCTGGCCGCCCATGCGAATAAACGGCATTTTCTCATCGCGTATCAGATGGACCAGGTCCTGCCTGGTGATATTAAGGTATTCCAAAACATCAGAAGCTGTCAATAATTTGTCAGGCATGAAACAACCCTTTCTCCAAGTGCCGGGACAAGTCACTAAATGGGGAGCGCATGCACCCGCCACCGGCTCATGCGCATTCGAAGTAATTGCTGAATATGCAAAATCCTTGCCATGGTATGCCTGGCTTGAACAATAATATTGCGTTGTAAACGATGCATTTTCTGCATGCAGAGACTGTGGGATCTTGTAATAAAGTGGCAATATTGTCTTCGATGCGCTTTTTTGAGTTCAAATGGCGTGCATTTTATTTCTTTGTATGGCCGATTCTTAAACTTGGAACTTGGAATGGCTTTGAGCCATTATAATGATGATAGTTAATATATGGAGAATGAATCATGGAGAACAACAACCATAAAAGTGCGCTTTCATTTCGCAATACCGCAATTGTGGCCTGCGCGGTCATGAAGCCGGAGCTGAAACGGCTGCAGGAGCAGGGGTTTCTGGATACAGACTTGCTGTTTTATACATCACCCGGCAATCATGATCTTTTAATGGAAATGGATAAGGAACTGCCGGACAAAATCAGGCAGGCTGCTGGCGCGACTGAGCGCATCATTGTTTTGCTTGGTACAAACTGTTACTTTAACCCAAGCAATCCGGACAGGTCCATTGATACCTTGATTGATGAAATCGGGGTGCCGGCCGTGCGGGTTCCTGTGCGTGATTGCCACGATATGCTCACATCTGAAGAGCACCGGCGCGCTATGAAAAGAGAGCGGTTCATTTATCTCATGACCCCGGGCTGGTTCATTGAGCGCCAGAGCCTGTTCGGACACTGGGACCAGGGCAAAATCAACGAAACTTTTCCCCGCCATGACGCCGCGGTCATGGTCGACGCCCTGGGGTTTTATGAGGATCTCATGAATAATGATCCCGAGGCCCTGCTCGAATTCACGGACTGGATGGGCGGCCTTCCTCTGGAAAATCACATTGTTGATCTCGAACGCCTGAAATCCCTGCTTCTGGCAGCATTGAATACGTTTGATAATGAAACTGAGTGATTTCAGTAGAGCGCAAAAGCGTCTTCGACGACTCAAGGAAATTAACTGCATGAATCGATTTTAACGTCAAAAGCTATCGATTAAACCTATTTTGTAATAGCGAAACAGCCGGATATGGGGTTTTATCGCACCGTCTGATGTGGTTGTTTCATGTAGGCAGGGTTGTATTGGCCCTGTTCGGCGAAGCCGCCGAGACGGGGGTGCATGGGGCCGAATCGCGGATAAGACTCAAAGATGTCGCCCTGTCCTGTTTCGCGCGGATCACCCTGGGCGGCGAGGTCTCTGCTGAGCTGTTCTGCGAGCTGGTTCATTATGGGTTTGTATTCACTGTTTTCCGCAATATTGATAAGGCAATCCGGATCAGATTTGATGTAATACAGCTCCTCGGCAGGCCGTTTTGCAAAGGCTAAATCATGGAATTGCGAAAATTCAGATTCGTTTTTCATTAATAATTGTTTGGTTGGGGAATCATCTGTATCTCCGAATTCAGGAGGGTCGCCGCAGGGCCAGCGATCAGGCTTGTAATTTCGGATATGGAGAAAATCATTGGTCCGAATGGCGCGGGAAGGATATCCAAGGTTGTCGAATCGTGCGTGGCCGTGGCGCTCGCGCCCGAATATGGCGTATTGCCTTGGAAACCCGGATTCAGCAGAGCCTTGCATGAGGTCGAGCAGGCTGATGCCTGTGAATGAGGACGGGGGTGCAAGGCCGGCTGCGGCAAGGAATGTGGGTGCGAGATCTATGAAGCTGGCCGGTGTGTTGATGTTGCGCCCGCCTGTGACGCCGCCAGCGGGCCACAAAGCGGCCATGGGCGCGTGCGCGCCTGCGTCGTACAGGTTGGCTTTGGCGCGCGGGAACGGCATGCCATTGTCGCTGCTCACGATTACAAGGGTATTGTCCAGTTCACCGGCTTTGTGCAGCATGGCGAGCATTTGAGACAGTTGTTTGTCGAACCATTCGATTTCCAGAAAATAGTCCAGAATGTCAGACCGCACCACTGGGGTGTCGGGCAGATACGCAGGAACCTCTATTTCATTGGGTTTTTTACCTTTTCGGATTCCCGAACCGGGCTCGTAGAAACGGTGCGGCTCATGCCCTCCGAACCAGAAGCAGAAGGGTGCGCCAGTTGGCCGGGCTTTGAGGAACAGGTTGAAATTCTTTGCGTAATCCGTGGTGCTGATACCCGAGGCCGGTGGCATGGGCAGGGTGGCCTTGTTGAATTCGGGGCCTGTGGGGTTGTGTGTCCAGCCTCCCAGGTCCCAGCGGCCCGGGCTCCAGCCTTTGCCGGTAAAACCGGTGTGGTAGCCGGCAGAGGCGAGCAGGTCCGGGAACACGGGCCAGGTGTTGGGGAAAGTGCTGAAGTGGGTTCCGGCCTCGGCGATTTGCCAGATATTGCGGCCGGTGAGAGTGGCGGCGCGGCAGGGGCTGCACTGGGGCGCGGCTGTGAAGGCATTGGTGAAGAGCACGCCGTTTTCCGCGATGCGGTCAAAGGCGGGCGTGTTTATCTGGGGCGCGCCCAGGCAGGATGCGTGGGGCCAGGACCAGTCATCCGCCACGGCGAACAGGATATTGGGCGGCCTGCCCGCGGGCGGTGCGGCAATGGATGCGGCGTGCGCCCTGGACGCGGGGCGGCCCAGGTACGCGGCGGCGGCTGCGCCGGCAAGGGCGCGGCCCGTGCGGTGCATGAATGTGCGGCGCGTGTATCGATCCATGATTCCGGTTGCTATTGTACCCGGAAACGCGCGGCAAGCAAAGAGTCCGGGCAGGATGCAATACTTGCGTGTTGCATGGGAAGCGGTTGTGGATTGTCAGAGAGCGCCCATGGCCGCGAGCGCGGCGCGGCACTGTCCCGGGTAATGGAACAGGATGGTGCGCATGCCGAGGCGCTGCGCGGCGCCGGTGTTGCGCGCGCTGTCGTCGATAAACACGGTGTGCGCGGGGTCCAGGCGGAAGGTGTCCAGGGTATATTTGAAGATTTTTAGATCGGGTTTGCCGATCCCGAGTTTATAGGAAACCGTGATGCCAGAGAACAGGCGGAAAAACGGATAGTGTTTGCGCAGATGGGTGTAATTGGATTCCGGGATATTGGACAGGCAGAAGCAGTGCGCGCCGCGGCTGTGCAGGTCCTGGAGGATGCGCAGAGTGCCGGGAACGGGCGTGAGCATGAGGCGCACCGTGTCGAACAGGGTGAGAAATGCGGAGGGGGGCAGGCCTGTGCGGCGAGCGAAGCGCGCGGCGGCCTGGGGTTCGGACAGTTCGCCGGTGTCAAGGCGCGCCCAGTCCGGGTGTTTGATGGCATCGCGCATAATCCGCGTGCGCAGGGCCGGGTCATTGGGATACAGCCGTTCCAGGATGGCGTGCGGCCGCCAGTCAATCAGCACTCCGCCCAGGTCGAAGATGATGTTGTGCATATCGCGCTTGTTTGCTGATTTGACCATTATATTGATTATAGCAATCCCGGAAAAGAAAGTAGAAGTTAGAGGTCAAAAGGAGCAATTTGAGCGGACCTCCGCTTCGTGTTCAATAAAATGGGTGGAGGCTTGGATGAGGCGGTTCCAAAGTTGCTCGTAATTTTTGCCGAACCAATCCGTAAAGAAGAGAGCTTTCATCCGGTTCCACAGACGTTCGATAGGATTAAGATCGGGTGAGTAAGGCGGCAAATAAATCGGGTGGATGTGGCGCCAGTTCAGGCGTTTGGTTTTGTGCCAGGAAGCGTTATCCAGGACCAGGTAGATCGTCTTGGTGCTTGAGGCGGTCGCCCTGGCAAGTTGGTCGAGGAACAGTTGAAAAACCTGGGTGTCGACGCTGGAGACGAGCAGGGATTCGAACTGTCCGGTCACCGGCTCGACAGCGCCCACGATGCTGAGCCTAATGTGCAGACCGGTGTAGTCTATTGTGGGGCGGCTGCCGACAAGAACCCAACGGCTTTTAGGACGTGGATCGGCGATGAATCCCGACTCATCGGCGAACCAGATTTCCGCGTCTGGATTTTCCTTCAAAGCCCCTATTTCCGCGAGAAAAGCCTCCCGCAGTTCGGGGTCTTGCTTTGAGGACCACGTGCGGGGAACCACCTGCCGGAATCCCATTTTCGCAACATTCTCAAGCAGGGTGGAATAGCCCAGCTCGATGTGCCAGTGCTGACGCAGATAGCCGTGAAGTTTAACGATAGTCCAGTGGTGCTGATCGCCTTTTGACGGGTTGAGTAACAGGTCTTTGATGGTGAGCATTTGTTCCTGCGTGAGTTTGGGTGGTCGCCCGTGGGGCTTGATGGTGCCAAGCGCATCAATGCCGCCTTCGTTCCATTTCTTGACCCATGCCGTAATGGTGTTTTCATTACGATGAAAGTCTCTGGCTACCTCCTGGTTTGTTTTTCCTTCAAGCAACCTTTGGATCGCATAGAGCCTGATGTACTGCTGCTTGTCGGGGGAACTTTCCTTGGCGATTTCCAACTCTTCGGGTGTCGCATGCTCGGGGTTGGGTTGTATGCGTTTTCCTTGCATGCTTCTATTCTATATGATGCATTCTGAAATGTCTAGTGTATGCAAAAGTACGCAATACTAGGTTCTAGATCCTTTTCCAGGATTGCTATAAAATCCAGTCTCTGTTTTAATTTGTTGTACAACAATGCCAAGATACGGATCACATCTTTTAAATATATGAATTTGATCTGAATCGTGGTATAAGTCGAAAAATTTCTGAATTGATTTTTTATTTATTGCATAAATATGTAGATTGAGCGTTGCTTCTGGTGGATAATGCCTTAAATCGAGAATGATTGTTCCATCAATTGGTTTCCATTTATGATCACTGAAATAGTCAAGATACGAAGTCGGGCTGAATGCCAGACATGTTATTTGTTCAAAATTCTGTAAATTATCAATGCTGCAGAAAGTCGTGCTTTTTTGGTCTATGTTGTCAGTTCTTGATCTTGTATGGCGCACACCACTTGCATGCCTTGAAAAATGATAATCTGTTCCAGGAATGGGGAACATCGAAATATAATAGTCGTTATCTTTTGAAATTTTTACTACGGTAAAAACTTTAAGATTTTTTCCATCATACAAGAGAATATATATTTCATGCCGATGGTTTTGCATTTATTAGTCTCTTGGCGCGGGGTGTTTGGCCAGGAAGGCGCGGGCATTGGCTTCGGCTTCGGGGAACCGGTCCGGGTATTTCTGCACGAACAAATGGAAGAAGGTGGCGGCGTCGTCCAGGTAGCCGTAGTCGGCCAGCATGCGCGCGAAATTGTAATTGGCCGTGGGGTCTGCATTCACCAGGCTGACCAGGGAGTAGTCCACGAAATCCGTGGCGGGCAGGGCCGCCACATCGATGGTTTTGGCGCCGAAGATATCTTCGAGCAGGCGCGCCGCAGCCTGCATGTCGTCCATGCCCACATATGCGGTGAGCAGGCCATAATAGAAAATCATGTAATCATTGTCTTGTTTGAGAGCGTTCTCGAATGCTTCGGCGGCGAGTTCATATTCAGCCAGGTCAATGTAAGCGTTGCCCAGGTTCATGTGGGCCGGGCCGTTCATGGGGTCGCGTTCAATGGCAGCGTAATATTTATCAATACCGGCTTCGGAATCCCCTGTTTCTTCGAGGGCGGCGCCCCAGGCCACGAGCACATCGGGATTTTCCGGGTCGGACTCGGCTGCAATTTCAAATTGCTCAAGCGCGTCGTCCATGCGCCCGGCGGCCTGGAACAGGGCGGCCAGGTTGAACTGCAGGAGCGGGTCGTCGGGGAATTCTTCGATTTTTTCCTGGGTGAGGGCTGCGGCGCGGTCATAGTTGCCGGAACTGTACAGCTTGGCCACTTCGGTCAGATAGGCCTGTCCCGCGCCTGTGTCCGGTTCCGCGCTTGCGCCGGGGGTAATGCGTACTGGCTCGTGCGAATCCTCGGCGCCGTCATCAATGACGGCCGGGGCTGTGCCGCGCACGCGGGACGGACCCGAGCTGCGGGACAGGGCCACGCCGCCGTTGCTTTTTTCTATGGATGCGATGTTGGACAAAGCCGGCAGGTTTTGCACATTGCGGCCCGGGGCTGCGATGGCGGCCATTCCGGGGGAAGCGGCCACGGACTTGGCGCGCTGGAAATCGGCTTCCGCGGCTGCGGCCTGGCCCAGGTCGCGGTAGATGAGCCCGCGGTATTCATATGCGGGCGCGAACTGCGGGGCCATTTCAATGACGCGGTCCAGCAGGGGCAGGGCTTCGGCGCTGCGGTTGAGGTAGAACAGGGCCACGGCCTGGTAATGCAGCACGAGCGGGTCGCCGGGTTCGAGCACGCCCGCGCGCAGCGTGTCATCATAAGCCGTGTCATAGCGGCCCAGGAGGATGAGGGCCTGCGCGCGCACCAGGTGCGTGCGGTAGTAGTTGCCTCCGGCGGCGCCGATCTGGTCCAGCACGCCCAGGGCCTGCTCGGCCTGGCCTATGTCCACAAGCTGCTGGGCCTGATCCAGAGTGCTGCGGATATACTGCGGTTCGCCGGCCGCGCGCGCCGGGGCTGCGGCGAGTATTGAAGAAAACACAATGAGCAACAGCAGAACCGCGCCCGCGGCATGCCTGCGCATGCCGGACAAGGGATTGCGTGATGTTGGCGCGCCAAAAGCATCTTTTGTAAAAACCCTCTGTATTAAAGCAAAAAACATCGTGGCATCCCCTGTAGGGCGGGGTCACCGAACCCCGCCGGAACCAAGCATGGTTTTGTTATTTATAACTAGTAAAATATCATCCCAATTAAGACTTTTAAATGAATTACCCCGCAGCAAGCAGCGGAGTATCTTGACGTCTCTCAAGCTGTCATTGCGAGGAGGCCCGCAGGGCCGACGTGGCAATCTCAAGAAGTTTCTTGTTTGCGTCGAAGTCGCTCAGAAGCTTTGCGTTCCTTCTTGAGATTGCCACGTCACTACGTTCCTCGCAATGACGCCTGGAGGAAGATTCGGCTTACTTGCGGTACTGATTGCCAACCCCGGAGCAAGCTCCGGGGAATCCTTTTCGATTAAAAGAGAAGAAGTGCTCTATTCGTTTTCATGAAATGAACTGCCGGGCGGCACTTGCGGTGGGGTGCGGTGCTCCCGCTCTTCAGTTCTTTGCTCTATTCCACGCTGAATTTGTGTGGCGTGGCGGCCAGCGTATTCTCCTCTTTTACAAATGTATATTTTGCACATATCGCAATGCAAAAACCTTTGCAAACAAAAATGGCGCGTTTGCGTACAGTCTTACACCGGCAGGCTGCCGAGCAGTTTCTGCAAAGCCTTGTTCACGGGGTCGAGCGCGGACAGGGCCGGTGTCAGGAGTTCGAGCAGTTTCTTGAGATTCACGTCCGGGCTGAAGCGAAGCCAGCCTTCATCCATGACCTCGCGCACGGCGTCCACCATTTTCACGGTCATGAGCCCGAGTTTGCGGCCGTCGCCGGCTTCTTCGTGGGCGCGCTTGAACGCGCCGAAGAACTGCACATTGGCGACCTTGAGAATGCCCAGGTCGATGTGCTCCATGCCTTTTTGTTTTTTGAGCCAGTCCGCGGCGTACGCGAACCCGGCGTCCATGTCATTGTCGAACAGAAGTTCGGCAAGCTTTTTGTCCCATGTTTTGCCGAGTTTGTCTTTGAGCGGGAAGAATTCGGTATAAGCGCCGTCCTCTTCGAGTTCGCACGCGGCCCAGATGATTTTGTCCCCGCGCGTGTTGGTGATGATGGTGAGCATGGAGCCGTTGTCGCCCAGGATGGCTTTTTTGCCGCCGGCTTTCATGGCGCGGTAGATGATGCGCGCGTCAATGTCGAAGGGCACAAAAAACGGATCGATGAGCGCCTGGTCGCGCGACAGGTCCTCTCCGGCGTTGAGTTTCTGGAACACGCCGCACAAGTCCAGCCACGGCCCTTTGAACGCTTCCGCGCCCCAGGCCATGATGTCCTGTTCTTCCTGTGTCAGTTTGGTCATATGTCGACACCTCCCCCGGTGCATTGGCGGGCGAGCCGGGCGGCGCGCCTGTCTTCTGTCTCATATTATCCCCGCGCCCCGCGATTTGGCAAGGCGGGACTATTTCCCATCCGGCAGGCGGTCCGCGCTCTGTGTGAGCCATTCCAGGGAAAAGCGCGCGAACGTGATTTTATCGTGGTAGCGCTTTGTGCCGTTTTCATAGAGCAGGCCTATGGACATGTCGGGCAGCACCGTGAGATCGGAATACCCGGCCAGGCCTTCATAGATTACGCGGGACACGGGCCAGGATCGGGCCTCGTCCATGCTGAGCTTGACCGTCATGTGGTCGCGCGTGCGCGCGGCGGGGTTGGAGAACAGGAGCCGGTTTTTGTCGGACAGGCCGGCGCGCGTGTAGCGCAGCACGCTGCCCTGGCACACGGGTTCTATGAGGTCGCTGTCCCAGCGCAGCCTGCCGAAGGACTCGCCGCTGTCCGCGCTCACGGCGAACGCGCGTTTGGATTTGAAGTAATTGTTGCGCATGTTGAGGTACAGGGCGCCGTCCGCGAGCTGCACGGCCGTGCATTCGTCGGTGTGTTCGGGCAGGGACGCGCCCAGGCGCCACGTGGCGCCGTGGTCGTCGCTGTACATGATGTGCGAATGCATGACCCCGCCCTGGCCCAGGCCTGCGTCAACTGTGTGGTCGCAGGGGATTATAATGCGGCCCGATTCGAGTTGAATGCCGTGCCCGGGGCCAGTGGCCACCCAGCGCCAGTCCGGCGCTTTTACGTCCGGGGTAATGTTCCGCGGTTCGGACCACGTGAGCCCGTGGTCGTTGCTTTTTGTCACAAATATCTCGAGGTTGTCGCGTGTGAGAAGCAGCAGGATGGCCCCGGTTTCGCGGTCCTGCACGGGCACGGGGTTGCCCACGGTCACATCCCCGGGCTCGTTCCAGATCATGATGGGCTCGCCCCAGGCGGCGCCGATGTCCGTGCTGCGTTTGAGCACCATGTCGATGTCGCCGTTGTCCGCGGAACTGTTTTTGCGCGCCTCGATGAACGCGAGCAGGGTTCCGTTGCTCGTGGCGAGCAGGGCCGGGATGCGGTAGGTGTGGTACCCGCCCTGGCCTGATACAAATACGTCGGTCTGGAACAGGCCCTGGTCCGCGGCCAGGGTTGAATGGGGCGACAAGACAAGGAGTAACAGGATCCCAAGGCAGGCGGCTCTGATTTTGTCCATGCAGGTCATTGTCGGTTCACAGGCTATCCGCCTGAATCCTTTCTAAGGATTAACATTAATCTTAATATTAGCTGTGGCATCTAAATGAGCGCAACCTTGATCAGATATGAAATCAAGGCGTGGAAACCATGACGTGTATTGAGTGCATGTTATTTTCCCGGTGTTTGCGGTAAAATATAAAAAAAGGATACAGAAAACCGGTGATGCAATGAGCATCAAAGCCCGCATCCTGAAGAAAATTGAATTTCTTGAGAATGAAATTGCAATGATTCGCAGAAATCTTGAGAATGAAAAAACAGGCGCACCGGTTACGGGAACATTGCGCGGCAAATACCGGGAATTGGGTGACATCCCATATTCTGAATTTCAAGATGCCAAAAAGATCTGGAAGATTCGGAATGTTGAATGAATTATGTGATTGATACACATGCGCCGCCCTGGTTCCTGACAGCCCTGGAAAATCTGTGGCCCCTCGCCGGGATTTATCCCATATGAATTCACACACTAAACAGCAATACGCAGTCACCGGCGCACGGGTGGTGTTTTTGATGCTGTGTTTCTGCGCACATGCGGCCGCCGCGCAGCAGGGCATAAGCAAACAGGAACATCTGGTTGTTCCCTACTACATGCAGGGTGCGCGCAACTGGTGCGGGCCCGCATCGCTTGCCATGGCGCTCAAGTACGTGGGCGTGGACGCGGAGATCTGGGAAATCGCCACGGGCGAAGGCAAGGTGAGCGAGCCGTGCGGCGGGGCGCTGGACCTGTTCACGTGTTATCAGTCCGGGGCCACGTGGGCGCAGCACCATGAGCAATTCGTGCGCGCGCGCTACGCCGCGCGCAACGGGCTTGAGACCGAGACAAAAACCTACTTTCTCCTGCGATCCGAACAGGAATTTAAGAATCAGATCAAGGCATATATTTCGCGGGGCTATCCTGTGATGCTCATGAGCGTGGCGCGGCTGCACTGGATCGTGATCACGGGCTACGACTCAAAAGGCGTGTGGTACCATGATCCCTCGGGCGCGTTTTACCCGGCGTGCGGGCGCGGCGCCGCGTGCCTTATCGACGCCTACCTGCCGTGGGGCGTGTTTTTGGCCACGCTCAAGAGCTTCGGCATGGCGCAGCTCCAGTTGTTCGTTGTCAAAAAGAAAGTGTGGAAAACCGTGCCCGGGGCGCACCGCCGCGCGCCCAAGCCTACTATCCAGATGCTGCCCGAACTGTACTGGGAGCAGAGAACGCCGGACGGATACGGCGCGTGCTCCGACTGCCTGGTTCAGGATGCCGGCAAAAAGCACGGGTTCGCATTTTCCTTTCTGCGCGATGACAGGGAGTTGAATCAATATCGCCGGCAGGGTGTAATGCTGCGCGCCGATTCCGCAAACAGCCCGGGCCTGTTCGGGGCCCCAAACGCCGCTTTGCGTTTCCGCATCCGCCTCAAAGTGTTCAATATGGGGCGGGACAGCGCAGCGTATTCCGTGGCCGCGTCTGTGGCTGATATCGCGCGAAAGAAAGCGCCCTGCCGGGTGCGCCCGGTCAAGACTTTAAGCCTGGGCAAGCACGAGCCCTGCGAGTCGGGGGGTTGCCGAACGGAAATCAAGCAATTGTGGAATATCGTGAGCCTGGACAAGGGCCTGGCCGAAGATTCCGGGCCCCGCGCCCGGAATTTCTCGTGGCTGTTTGAGGCAAATAATGCATGCAGGGAAGCGCCATCTGAAAAAGGCCTTCAATACCTTCATATTATGCTTATGGAAAA
>Ga0351861_1108_pt1 | contig 16378 bp, 17 predicted proteins | sample BONcelHFGM3001F9_FD_206795 | JGI IMG/M metagenome (GOLD analysis project Ga0351861, IMG submission 206795) | Enriched cells from coal bed in the Powder River Basin, Montana, United States - BONCAT cells FGM rep2 HSBNCT.FGM.300.1.F9 ...
ACTAAAAGAGATAATAGCCGACTGTGAGAATGGAATAAATAAATGGAAGCATAACAAATACAGCTCTAAAAAAAAATAAAGCGAAAAAAATAGCAACAAGCAACTGATAAACACACCATTTGTGGACGAGAGAACAGACCCAACTAAAACCATATTGAACCAATTTCCGACTATTGGCAGCTTTTAAATAGCCCGGGTAGATTAAGGGGATTCGATTTTCAGGAGTGTTGCAACAATGAAGTTGACACGTTGATTTTTGGTATTCTGACTTGACGAAGGCTTTACTATATTGTGCTCTTTTCTTCAATTCGTTATCTTAGATGTCATTAAGGTAAGATGTAATCCTTAATAAACCCTGTAATTTTATTCCCATAAACCAAAAAACGAGCAAAAATGAAAAATATCACATTATGCATCCTTGGCGTCTTGTGGATTTTAACGTCAGTCCATACACAGGCTCAAAGTATTCTTGCCGGACAGGCATCAGGAGCAAATGTCATATATCATGACATAATAGACGTGGCGGCATCCAGCACTTACTGGTGGGATGAAGACTATGCATCCCTCGATTTGAATGATGATGGGGTGACCGACCTAACCATGGCGACAAATTGGATCTATTATTCGCATACAAACTCTCAATCTGTCAGAGCGAAAGGCATTCCTTCGGGCGGTTTTGAATATTCATCCCTGACCGATAACCCAACGTGGATTAAGAAACACAGCGCCGGTGAGGAAATCAACAATACGTTAAACTTTCATGCGGATGATGGTCTTTTTTACAGCCAATACACCAGCAAAGGCACTGATGGCAACTTCAGCGGCGAAGGCTATCTGGTTTATCGCATCTGCAATCCCGACACCCTCTATGGTTGGATTCGGATTCAGTGCGATGTTTCTTATAGCGGAGCTTACCTGACTGCATACGAGTATGCCTATGTCATCAACTATACTGGTCAGCCGCATGAAATGGAGATTGCTTTCGAAAAAATGATTCATAAGGCAGGCAATTACCTGATGATAAAACTGCCAGAGCACCAATTTCCTCAAGTATGCCATCTATTTGGATTTGAGGTAACAGGAAGGCAGGTTTTTCAAGTTGACCTGTTGCCCGGAAGCCATAGTTTGAATATCACCGGATACCCGCATGGATTGTATATTCTTCGTTTAGTAGATGTCCATGGGCGGCGCTTTTCAGGAAAAGTGATTTTCTGAATCATGCCCCCCTTGCATGTAGTGTTCAGAAACCGAGGATCAACGGCGATTTTGCAACCGCCCGAAAGGAGTTCCATGCAGCTAATCCATGCTGCTTTCTAACAGTGAAGTAAGTACTTGTTAGCAGGTCTTATGTAATCGGGCAGTGTTTTCAACAGATAATTATAATTGCCGGGAATGTTAATAGGGGCGTCTCAACACGCTCAAATGCTGATACTTCATTTGTCATGTCATAGTGACCTATCAGGGAATGGAATGATTTGACTATATTTGACATGAGATAATAATTTGAATCGAACTTAATATCATGGCAGAGAAAAGAACGGAAAACCTGCGGGTACTTATGATTGATGCATCCAATGGTTTTTATCGTATAAACAAGTATCCTGTTGGAGCATTCTATGGCCCTGTTGATCTGGGCATTCACCTTGCCTATAAGCACAACAGTCTGAATGTTGGTGCAGGATTGCTGGCCGGTTCGGTTTTTCCAGGATCAAACAGGCTGATGTTTACGGGTATTTCACCCTCATGGCATGGGTTCTTCGTTTCTTCGATGGGTGGTGCAGCACTGGTGTTCGATAATCTGGGCATTAACATGTTTTCCATAATAGGGAAGGCCAATGTGCCATCTATTCTCTATCTTAACCGGAACCACGGAGAAGAAGTTGAGGTAGAGTTGCATCCGGTGCATCCCGAGACCGCATGGCAGACGGGCAGGGGAGGTGTTTACGGGGTGATGCAGTATGCCCTGGATCACTTCTCCACACGCTATGAGAAAGAACCCAGGGTGTTGGCGGTGGGGCCGGCTGCAAAGCACACTGATATCGGAGCTATTGCATCAGCACCTGTAAAGAAAGGGGAACTGACCGCCGTTGATTGCTGGGCCGGCCGGGGAGGCTTCGGCACCAAACTCTTGCAGCAACATGGCATTGTGGGCATCATTTACGGGGGTACATGGGTAGATGAGGATTTCAGGGATCGCATGGTGGCCGACCAATGGTTTCACGACAGGTATGAAAAAAAGATGGCGGCCAAAGACCTGGAGGTCACCACCAAATACAGGTATGATCCGGAATTTAACACGGGAGGAACTTTCGGTGTCAACTACGCTACGATGAATGAACGGATCATTGCTTTCAATTACCGAACGCTTTATATGAGCAGGGAGGAGCGCATGGACCTGCATAAGCGGTTTGTGGTGGATCATTATCTCCGGCAGTTTAATGAGGAAACCATCGAAAAGAAGCAGCAAAAAAACTGTGGAGAGCCTTGCGTGGCCGTTTGCAAGAAAATGAACAATCATTTTAAGAAAGACTACGAACCCTATCAAACAATGGGACCTTTGTGTGGTGTGTTCGACCAGCGTGCCGCCGAACTGCTGAACGGCAAAGCAGATGCTTACGGTTTCGACGCGATATCGGTGGGCGGGGTGCTGGCGTGGCTGATGGATTGCATGGCAGATGACCTGATCAAGCCACAGGAACTGGGGGTGGAGCAAAAACCGAAGTTTTCACTGGAGGATTTTGATGTGGTAAAAGACTCCATGTATAATGCAAAAATCGGAGCAGCACTGCTTGACGAAATGGTTAAGGCTGATGGTAAAATCGACCTTTCGCTCGGCGCCCGCAAGTTGGCCCGTCACTTGTCGCGCGAAAAAGGGGTTGGGGTCATTGATCGCTTCGTGCATATCGGCTTTGCCCGGCAAGGATGGATGGTGCCAAACCAATACTGGACACCCGGCGTGCTATCACCTATGGCCATCATGGGAAAATATTACATGGTTTACGGCAAGGAATTTATCCCGCCACGCGAACTGGGAAGACAAAATGCGGAACGCATGATCCAGGAATTGATGCTGGACAACCTGGGGTTCTGCCGTTTCCATCGTGCCTGGGCTGAAGACATCCTGCCGGATGTGATGGAGAAACTTTACGGGAAGCGGGATGATTTTTTGAAAAAACTTAAGCTTACGGCAACCCGCATCAATAGCCGCAATGCCTCAATTTATTGGGAAACGGAGCGAAATGTGGACTTCGTGTATCATTTCCTGAAGAAAAAAGCAGATGAAGACGGTGTGGTTAATGAGGAGTTGAATACCTGGATCAAGGCTTTTGAAAAAGATAAGTTTGAAGCAGGATTGCAATTCTGGTTCGAAATTCACAAGGGAATTCACGAGAGCCTCAGGGAGTTTCATTGATTTGAATCCTGGTTACTATCCACCTCGCCAATATTAATTGTGGTGCAAAGTGCGCTTAGACAGCAGGGTTTTTATTCTTCCCGGCATGTGTATGCCAGAAAGGATAAGCTGATAAATGGATTATCTTTATAGCTTCATTTTTATGGATTACATTTGAAAAGTATAACCGTGTTGCGCTGTAAAAGCGTATCACATATTTTCATGACAAAGATTAAAAATCAGCTTTCAGGACTTTATTCGATTTATTTACATCTGATAATAAATTGACATCGCAATTAATGAATTAGGTTGCACAATATAGCGGTGTATTTCATTCGGATAGAGTTGTTGGGTTGATCTCCGGAAATATTGAGTACTAATAATTTGGTAATCAGAATCAGGTGCCTCGATTTCCCGAACGAAAACAGACCATGCGATCGGTACACGACAAGGAAAGATGAATATATATCATGAGAAATGGAAACAGAAAAAATAAACTTAAAACTTAGCATCCTCACAGGGAGTATTGTGCTGCTCCTGTTTTTTGGTGTATCAACTTCGCAAGCTCAAGCGCTGATTGATTTTGAAACAGGGCTTATTTCTACTGGTTATAATAATGTTCGCATTCCGGGTAACAATGGAACCTTGTTTTCATTAAAAAACGATTTAGCATCCAAAACCGAACTATATTACAGGATCAGATTGAATTATACTGTTGGATCCCGTCATACATTCTCAATATTATATGCCCCCCTTGAAACCAGGTCTAATGGCAGTGTGCCGTTTGATATTATATTTCAGGGCGCTGAATTTAAAGCCAATACGGATCTAACAGGTGACTATAAATTCAACTCATACAGGCTGACTTACCGTTATGATATCGTGAAAAGGCCGCGGATTGAGTTTGGGTTGGGTTTTACCGCTAAGATCAGGGATGCACGGATAGCGCTGTCTTCTGCGGGGTTTACTGAGGAGAAAGTTAATGTAGGATTTGTGCCCATAATTAACTTCAGACTGTTGTGGAATATAGATAATAATTTTGGATTTTTGCTTGATGGAGATGCACTTGCGGCTCCGCAGGGAAGAGCAGAAGATGTCCTTTTGGCTGTTGCATATACATTATCAGACAGGTTTAAAATCCGCGCAGGATACCGGATTCTTGAAGGAGGTGCAGATAACGCTGAAGTGTACACCTTTTCATTGTTCCACTATGCAGCAGTTGGATTGTCCTATAGTTTTACAACCAGATGAGCCTGAAATATAAGTTTATCATGAACAAACTGAATATTATTAAGTTAAGCACATCCATCGCATTGCCTTTATTTCTGGGGGCTATTGCAGGCATGTTTACATCACAGTCAGTGCCTGACTGGTATGCTGCATTAAACAAACCGGCATTTAGCCCGCCCAACTGGATATTTGGACCTGTCTGGACACTTCTGTACATACTGATGGGCATTTCCTTTTTTGTTGTTTGGAAGCAGAAGGTAGGCAAAGCACGCAATCTGGCCATTTCGATCTATTTTCTTCAATTGTTGCTGAATTTTGCCTGGAGCTTTATCTTTTTCTATTTCAATATGATAGGACTTGCATTGGTTGAAATTGTTTTATTATGGTTTACTATTGTCCTTATGCTGGTTTTGTTTTATAAAATCAAGCCAATGGCCACCTACATCAATTTACCCTATTTGTTATGGGTGTCATTTGCGACAGTCCTTACGGCAAGTTATTACTTTCTTAACTGATGCTGATTTAAACCAATTTTAGTCACCAGGTTTGAATGTATTGGACAATGAAATGTTTCAAGTACAGGCAGGATCCAGATGCACAGCATTAAGAATTGTCGGTTCATTAGGCTGTAATGTGTAGCCCGCTACAAAGCATCGTGTTTGCTGGCAGGAAATTGCCCGTGACAGCAAAGCCCTCATGTTGTGAAGCAGTATAATTTCTTACAGTAAACATTGCCGTTAGCTTTTTATAGACACAAAAAACTAAGGGCAAAACCCGAAAAAGCATACAGCACAGTAGGGAGAGAATTAAAAATGTTGAACAATGAAAAAATCAATTTGTTATGTTTTTCAAATCGCCTGTGTATTGCTTGGGTCATCTGTGCACGCACAGAATTTCGAATCTGTTAAAATTGGGAACCAAACCTGGATGGCAGAAAATCTTAATGTAGCAACATTTAGAAACGGTGACTCAATACCACAGGCTAGGACGGATGAGGAATGGAAGTACGCGGCAAAAGCAAGAAAGCCGGCCTGGTGTTATTATGATAATAACATTGATTATGAAGCCAAGTATGGAAAACTCTACAATTGGTACGCAGTCAATGACCCTCGCGGTTTGGCTCCAGAAGGCTGGCATGTTCCAACTCATAAAGAATGGTGGGAATTGACTGATTATCTGGGTGGATGGAAAGTTTCATGTACAAAACTGAAAAATAAAGAAGGATGGAATGATGAAGGTAATGGTACCAACGAAAGCGGATTTTCTGCACTTCCCGGTGGCCGTCGTTCCGCCTATAATCAGGATTCATATATTTTTAAAGCCATCGGTTATTGGGGCTATTGGTGGAGTTCAACAAAATTTACAAATAAATACGCCAAAGCCCGCTCCATACACTCTAATGGAACGTTTCAATGGCTTGATTGGAACAATGGAGAAGGTATGAGCGTTCGGTGTGTAAAGGATCAGTAAAATCATTTTTACAGCTGACTATTTCGATTATTTTCAATGCATGAACAATCAAATTTCATGAATGATTTGTGTTAAAGTAATGACAAACAAAACACTATAAGGTGTATAATTTTATCGCCGGGTTAGTGTGTTTCCTTGTTTCTGTATCTAAATAACTTTCGGTTAACTTTACATGAAAATGCTTCAAGCCTCTATGGAGGAGAGTAATAAAAATTTAACGCCAATCGTAACCAATTTTTTTTTAGAACAATGGAATTAACAATTATTATATCCTATTATAAAGCCATAGGTAATTTAAAACTTATTTTAATGGCTTTGAATCAGCAGAGTAATATGAATTTTGAAGTTATTCTGTCGGAAGATGATAATAATGAAGAAACTGCAAAGTTTCTTGTGGAAGCCAGGAATGTGTACAAATTCCCCATTACTCATGTTTTTCAGAAAGAAGACAAAGGTTTTAGGAAAAATGAAATGTTGAATAAATCAATTATTAAATCAAAAACAGAAAAATTGGTTTTCATTGATGGAGATTGTGTTCCTCATAAACATTTTGTGAAACAATATGTTAATTTGCTAAAAGAGGGTTATTTATTGGAAGGAAGAGCTGTAATGCTTGGTGATAAGATAACTGCGCATATCAGAAACTCCCAATCATTGAAACGACTGAATTATTTTGGCTTGTTTTTCTCGGATTCAAAAAAGAAGAAAGACGGAATTTATTTTCCTCTGTTTCCTTTAACAATTAGAGCGAAAGGCAGAGGTTTGGTTGGTAGAAATTGGGGGATTTATAAGAAACATTTGGCAGATATCAATGGTTTTGATATGGATTTTGTTCATGCAGGAGTAGGTGAAGATGTAGATATTGAATGGCGGCTTAAAGCAAGTGGAATTAAAAACAGATCAATGAAGAATAGATCAATCGTGTATCATCTTTATCACGTGAAAAGCTATTCTCAGGAAATGGTCAGATTTAATTATAAGTTATTATCAATTAAGCAAAAAGAAAACAATATTATGTGTTTGAATGGATTAAGTAGACTGGACAATACTTCGGCTTAGTACTGATGAGGTACCAAGACGGACCGGAAATTATGTTGAACGAAATCATTGCTGTCCAGTGCGAAAGCAGTGCCAAAGCTTATATGGCAGCAGTTAATAAATCAAAAAATCAGGTCACCTGGTAAAGGATCCGTAGAAAAGCACAATCCACCAAAGAACACTCGACCGACAGCATCGCGAAAACTCAATTGACAGACAACAACAAACGCACCGACATTCTGCAACTTAAATCAAAAAACTACTTCGATGGACCTGAGCTTTTGCGGTTCACAGGATGATGCCAGTTCCAGCGCTTATTTATCCAGCAGTAAATGACCGATTTTTATAAAATATTAATTACTTTTGCAAGTGAAAAATTCAAAGAAAATGGACGACGTCCCGTATCATAGTAAGTATTATTATTTAATATTTCTGTAAGGGGCTGTGTGCCTCCTAACAGAATTCTAACGTAAGGAGGCATAATAATGATTGAAATCTTAACAAATTATCGTGAGCTTATAGATAGCAAGGATTGGAACGCTTTAAAATGCTCCTTGAATAAATTAGATTCAAATCTGATAGCCGACCTAATCGAAGAAATACCTAAGGAGGATGAAGTAATTATCTTCAGGCTTCTCAACAGAAGCCAATCTAAGGAAGTTTTTCAGCTTCTGTCCTTTGAGAAACAAGAGGAAATTATTGACAATTTGGCCAATAGAAGGCAAAGACTGACGAATTTGCTCAATGATATTGAACCTGACGACAGAACTGCATTTTTTGAAAAACTACCCGGAAAGGTCGAGCAGCGGTTAATTCAACTTCTATCATCTGAAGAAAGACAAATTACGGTACAACTTCTAGGGTACCCTGAAGACAGTATTGGGCGCTTGATGACTCCGGAATTTATTGCCCTCAGACCATCTGATACTGTCGAACACTCTTTACAACATATAAGGAAATATGGTAAAGATTCTGAAACCCTGAATGTTGTTTATGTCGTAGACAAAGATTGGAAGTTAATTGATGACATCAGAATTAAAGAAGTAATCCTGGCATCTCCGCAACAAAAGATTGAAGAACTCATGGATCATCGTTTTGTTGCTCTTAAGGCAATTGATGATCAGGAAACAGCAGTTAAAGTATTTAAAGATTATGATAGAGTAGCATTGCCTGTTATTGATGAAGAAGGGGTGTTGATTGGTATTGTTACAATTGATGATATAATGGATGTGGCAGAAGAAGAAACTACGGAGGATTTTCATAGATTTGGTTCATTTCAGAATTCAGTTGCTAATCCCTTAAAAGCAAGAATTTTCAATTTATATAAGAACAGAATAGTCTGGTTATTCGCATTGGTCTTTATGAATGTCTTTTCCGGGGCAGCAATTTCAAATTTTGAAAGTATTATTCAATCGGCTGTTTCCCTGGTGTTTTTCTTGCCACTTCTGATAGATAGTGGCGGAAATGCAGGGGCACAATCTGCAACCTTAATGATTCGTTCATTAGCTATTGGGGATGTTAAACTTACAGATTGGTACAGGTTAATTACAAAAGAACTGTTGGTTTCTTTGCTCCTGGGTGTTACCATGGCGGTCGGAGTCGCAGTTATTGCAAGTTTTAGAGCGCCTGAGATAGTACTGATTGTTACTTTAACAATGATTCTAACGGTTATGACAGGTAGTTTAATTGGTTTGTTATTGCCATTCATCTTCACAAAAATCAATTTTGATCCGGCAACGGCAAGTGCCCCATTAGTTACCTCAATAGCAGACATTAGCGGAGTAATTATTTATTTTTCAATTGCATCATGGTTTTTTGGATTATAAAAGAGAAACCCCTGCGGCTAATATGGAATATAAAACAACTCGCAGTCATTGGATTGATTAACGTTTCAATCGTATGAAGGCTATGACCAATTTGACAGGATAGTGCTTCGAAATGCCCTGCGAATCATAAAAATATATGAACGTCTGTTTGTAAAAGCGCAGCATTAAACATGATCAAATAAGTAAAACAGAAAATTATGATAACAAAGACAGAAATAAAAAAACTTGGCTTTATCGGTTCCTTTGCGATTTATATTCCTGCCGCTATTTTGATGTATGGCCTGACAAAGTACTTAATTCCTTTTCTGAGTAGAACGACAGGTCAAGAAACGATACTTTTTTGGTTCATTGTTGCAGGATTGGGGATTTTTTTGCCTTTAATAATTACAGGTTTATTGATGCTTAGATATGAGGGTATTCGAATCTCTAAAAGAACATTGATAGAACGTTTGAGGTTTCGTAACATTTCAAAGAGAGACATATTGTGGAGTTTTGCTGGATTAGTATTGGTTGGATTATTGAGCGGGTTAATAATGAAAGGATTAGAATTACTAATCGGAACATTTGACCATTCGCCGGCTTTTATGTCATTTGAGCCTTTAACGAAAGGACGATATTGGTTGCTTTTAGTTTGGTTTCCATATTGGATTTTGAACATAATTGGAGAAGAATTTTTATGGAGGGGAGTGATGCTTCCACGACAAGAAGTTGCATTTGGGAGGCATGCCTGGATTATTCATGGTTTTGGCTGGGGATTGTTTCATATCGCTTTTGGATGGCAGTTGCTGATAACTTTACTGCCCTTGATTTTCATTCAATCCTATATTGTTCAAAGGACTAAAAATTCCTGGAATGGAGTAATATTGCACGGTGGATTGAATGGGCCAAGTTTTATTGCAATTTGCTTTGGATTAATATGATAATAAACAAAAGAGAATCAAAAAGGCACGAAAGAGGCAGCATTAAGACTGGCCGGGGATACGGGTGCTGCTATTAATGTGGACGATTCAACCGCTACCGTATGCTGACAAAGAACTTTAACCAACAATGTTGAGCATGAACATAAAATTACTTATCGGCAGTGGTAGAAAAATTGGCATTTTCTTCTTGCCCTTTTTACTCGTTGGTGTAGCCTTGAATATTATCTATCCTGAGTTCTTTCTGGTTGGAGTCCATAATTTTGCCTTGCTCTATGTTTCCTTACTGATTTTGTTGGTTGGAATCATAAACTGGGTTTGGACAATTGTTTTATTATTGACTAAAGTACCAAGGTACGAACTTATCAGCAGCGGACCATATGCGCTGGTGAAGCATCCGCTATATGCAGGAATGTCATTTCTTGTCATACCATGGCTTGGATTTGTTTTGAATACCTGGATGGGAGTAATTTTGGGTTTAGTACTGTATGTAGGTTCAAAAATTTACGCTCCTGAAGAAGAGAAAGATCTGAAGTTGATGTTTGACAAAGAATGGGATGAGTATTCTAAAAAGGTTCGTTTTCCCCGGATATAGAACATAGCAGGTTGCAGACATTATATGAAGCCAAAAATTATTAGCATATTTCTTTCGTCAGGAATGCTCGCAGTTTTGGTTTATTTTTTTCATGTGTTGCTGGGTGGTTTGTTATGGAAAGATTACAGTCATCTTCAGCAGCCAATCAGTGATTTAACTGCTTCGGGGGCTCCAAACAGATTTTTATTGTTGCTGTTTACGAATATCTACGGGGTTCTGGCGGTGGTATTTGCTGTCTCTTTTACTGTTTTTGCAGTAAATGAACGACACAAATTGGTGTTGTGGGGTGGTATATCTTTTATCATTTTACATGTTGTTTCCATATCGTATAGCTTTTTTCCTCAGGATTTGCCTGGTACTGAACCCACATTCGATGGAATGATGCATCTAGTAGTCACGATCCTGATTGTGCCGTTCACAATTCTGACACCATTGTTCATAGGATTAGGACTTCGTAAGGAACAAGCGTGGAAATCAATTGGTAACTTTTCTCTGCTATGCGGATTACTTATCATCATATTTGGTGGATTGACCGGATACTTTTTCGCGAAAGGGCTTCCCTACTTTGGTTTGGTTGAACGTGTCAATATCAGCACGCTGCAAATCTGGACATTTGTATTGTCCTTCAAATTGGTAACAACGAAGCATGAGGGGCAGTAACATAATTCTGGTTTTACTTATAGTAGTTGCTTCTGCAAGGTGCATTTGTGCACAGGGACCTAATGAAGTGGTTATACCGAAAACAGATGTAAAACCTTTTGTTACACTGTACCATCAACACCACGATTTTTTCGGAAAACCCTTTTCATTTCAGGGCATTGAAGGAGGGATCATTGTACAGCGGAATGTGTATTTGGGTGTATATGGTGCTTTTTTTGCTTCAAATCTGAAGGCAGAAGTAAAAAATATAAATCATCATGTGTGGATTGGGCAGGGAGGAGTAAATGCAGCATACATTATCTATGGAAAAAGGCGCTTACATCCGGGATTTCAAGTAAATGTCGGAGTCTTTACCTTACGGCACGATGCTGATAACTTTGGACTCTTCGAAACGGACAAAGCTTCTTTTAAATCGCATGGTCTGATTGTTTCTCCTCAGGTCTTCGGCGAGTTGAATGTTGCCGGATGGTTAAAAATCAGAACGGGTTTATCGTATAACTTTTATGGTTTTAAGGACAACATTATGGTAAAACCATCCGACCTTAACCATGTTTCTTTTACTTTTGGATTGGTATTCCAAAGGAAGTGAGGGTGAATTGTATCTACTGGACTGAGAACCAAAACCTATGAATCGCATTAGTCGTAACAGCTTAATTGCATTGCTGTTTTATATATTTATATTTTTGTTTCTGGTGTTGTTGATGACCAACAGAAGCTTCTCTGCATGGGTTTTTGAGCGGCACCAAAATCAGTGGAGCTGGTACATCAGGCCGCTTTTTGTCCTTCCTTTCTGTTATTTTGCCTGGAAACGCAGCCATGCCGGTGTTTCGTTAACAGTTTTCATGCTACTTACCAGCATGTTTTGGTTCAAGGTGCCCGAAGTTGTGGACGAAGACGTTAAGGCATTTTTGCAATACGAGCAGGAATGGCTGTTTGGCTCATGGAATCTGCCAAAGGTATTGTTGCTTCTTACGGTACCGTTTTCGCTCATTATTTTGGGACTTTCTTTTTGGAAGCGAAGTGTTGTGGTTGGTCTTGGTGTGGTTGTTCTGATTGCGGCAGGAAAGATTTTCTGGAGTATCTCGAATGCGGGGACAGCAGGTAAATCGATACTTTTGCCGGCGCTCGCAGGATTGGCTATTTGTATCGGACTGATTTTGTTTGTGGCCATCAGAAAGAAGAACAAAACGAAAGATACAGGCAACGAATAAAGATGCAACTGTTCAGGAGAACATACTTCGGTGTTTGAACAGTGTGTGTTTTCATCCGGGAATACATTGTAGCGTTAATCAGTGATTTGAGCAGCAATAAAACGATTGAACAAATTTAAATTCTGATATGAGTTGGATGTATCTGATCATTGCAGGCCTGTTTGAAATAGGCTGGCCATTGGGGCTGAAATTATCGCAGACGATGACAGAACGTTATCCGGGGATTCTGCTGGCGGTTGTTTCAATGGGTTTAAGCGGCTTGTTTTTGTGGCTGGCCCAAAAAAGCATACCGATTGGCACAGCCTATGCTGTTTGGACAGGCATCGGGGCGGTGGGAACCCTCCTGGTTGGCATTGTGTTTTTTGGCGACTCGGCCGGACTTTGGAGAATGTTTTCTGCACTGTTGATAGTTGTCGGTATTGTCGGCCTTAAAATTGCACACTGAATGCAACACGATGAGGCTAACGGATATTGACCAGGAGTAAAAATACAAGAATCAAATATATGGACCAGATACCGAAAACAATCCTGCTGCGCGAAAAAGATACGAAGCCAACTGATACGGTGCTCATAGATGCACTTGGTTCAGTGCTTTTTGAGGTCTATCAGCAGTTGTTACAGACTGCGGCCGAAACATATCAGCTGGAGGCGACATGGAGGTTCTACAACGACGGAAAAGCCTGGCTGTGTAAGATTGCCCACAGAAAAAAAAACTATTTGTTGGTTATCTGTTTACCACCAGATGTTTCAGCTGAGTTTTTTCTTCACGGATATAACAGGAGACTATAAATTTAACTCCTACAGGTTAACGTATCGGTATGATCTTGTGAAAAAGCCAAGGATTGAGTTTGGGGTAGGTTTTACCGCTAAAATCAGGGATGCGCGGATAGCGCTGTCTTCTGCGGGATTAAATGAGGAGAAAGTTAATGTAGGATTTGTGCCCATAATTAACTTCAGACTGTTGTGGAATATAGATAACAAGTTTGGACTTTTGCTTGAGGGAGATGCACTTGCGGCACCGCAGGGAAGAGCAGAAGATGTTCTATTAGCTGCTGCATATACATTATCAGACAGATTTAAAATCCGCGCAGGATACCGGATTCTTGAAGGAGGCGCAGATAACGCTGAAGTGTACACCTTTTCACTGTTTCATTATGCAGCTGTTGGATTGTCCTATACTTTAGGAAACAAGAAAGAGTAAACTATAAATTACCTATGAGCAAATTGAATGTTGTTAAATTAATTTCATCCATTGCATTACCTTTAGTTTTGGGTGCAATAGCAGGTATGTTTACATCACAGTCAGTACCTGACTGGTATGCAACATTAAACAGGCCATCATTTAACCCTCCCAACTGGATATTTGGACCTGTCTGGACCGTTCTGTACATCCTTATGGGCATTTCCTTTTTTGTTGTTTGGAAGCAGAAGGTAGGCAAAGCACGCAATCTGGCCATTTCCATCTATTTTCTTCAATTGTTGCTGAATTTTGCCTGGAGCTTTATATTTTTCCATTTTAATATGATAGGACTTGCTTTGGTTGAAATTGCCTTATTATGGTTTGCTATTATCCTGATGCTGGTTTTGTTTTATAGAATCAAACCAATGGCCGCTTACATCAACATTCCTTATCTGTTGTGGGTGTCTTTTGCGGGTGTACTCAATGCAAGTTATTATTTTCTTAACTGATGTTGATGTAAACCAATGTAATCAGAAGGATTGAACTTATCGGACAGGGCAAAAATGATTGAAGTAAAAGGCCGGTTACAAATGCTCAGCATAAAAAATTGCCGGGACAGTAGAGTATTCAAGTGTTGCAGCCAGTTTCCATCCGCCATAGGCGGATGTGCCATGACCGCAAGCCGCCCGAAATCGGCAGTATTTCATACCGCCAGTTGAACGAAATCCGGCCTTTTGACAGTTTTTAAATAGCTTGTGTGAATTATTGGGATTCGATTTTCAGAAGTGTTGCAACAATGAGGTTGACACGTTGATTTTTGTTATTCTGACTTGAGTGGTCATAGTCAGATAATCATGAATGCGAAAAGCGGTGCACAACACGCATAAGTAAAAGTGATCCTGATAAATTGTAAACCAACATTGATATTGTGCGAATAGTAAAAGTTATCGAGAATAAGAAACATTTCCTTGATTTATTGCTGTTGGCAGACGAGCAGGAGAATATGATTGACAAGTATTTGCCAGCCGGGGACCTGTTTGCATTATATGACGATGACCTGAAAAGTGTTTGCGTTGTTGTAATGATAGATGATGAAACCTGCGAATTGAAAAACATAGCCACATACCCTAAGTTTCAAGGCAAAGGATATGGTAGGGCATTGATTCATTTCATTTCTGATTTCTATAAAAATGGTTGCAAAACAATGCTTGTCGGGACCGGCGAAACGCCGGCAATTTTATCGTTTTATAACAGTTGTGGATTTGAAATGTCCCATCGGGTGAAGAATTTTTTTACAGACAATTACGACCACCCTATGTTCGATGGCGACATACAACTTGTTGATATGATCTATCTTAAAAAGGATTTATAGTAATAGCAGGAATAATTGCAAAAGAAATAAAAGGCTGAACAAATGCGGGATGGCGGTGGGCATCAAGGTATGTAAGGGTGGATAATGACGATGCCCGCAAACCCCAACATCTCATAGTAACCTGTCTTGTGGGTATAAGCCAGCCCTAAAAAGTGGCAAGCAAGAATTAAACACATCTTAGGTTAAAGAAATCATCGGGAATGGCACAGTAAAAGCACTATCATCTGAATGAAAATGTTCGTGGGTGCAGAAACCGCTTATTTCAGGTATTTTTTTATCAGTTCATCAAGTCTGGAGTATTGCAGTGGTTTCGACAGGTACTCATCGAATCCGGTGGATAAAATAGTAGCTTTTTCTTCGCTGAAGGCATAAGCGGTTTGGGCAATAATTGGCAGGCTAGGCCTGATTTGTTTGATGAGTCGGGCTGCATCAATACCATTCATCACAGGCATACGGATGTCCATCAGAATCAGGTCAATTTCGGGATTTGACTTGACAAGTTCTACAGCCTGTTCGCCATTTTCGGCATGAATGAATGCTACGTCCGATTTCGTTAGCATCTTACTCAGATACTGAAAGCTTACCCAGTCATCTTCGGCAATTAATATCTTTTTTAGCGGCTTTTTACTTTGTGTCTGGGTATAAATCTCTTCAGATTTTGATTGCTCCTTCACCATTACGTCAGGCACAGTGAAGAAAAAAGTTGTACCCTTCCCAATTTCAGATTCAACCCAGATTTTCCCTCCTAGAAGTTCAACCAATCCTTTTGAGATGGCAAGGCCCAGGCCTGCGCCTTCGTAGTTTTTTGTCATTGACTGCTCTGCCTGGATAAACCTGATGAAAACCTTATCATGCAGCTCTGAAGGAATTCCGATGCCCGTGTCTTTTACAAAGAACCGGATAAACTTTCCCTTTGTCTCAAATCCAAAATCAATACTTCCCGATTTTGTAAATTTCACGGCATTGTTAATCAGGTTTGTAAGAATCTGATGCAATTTGGCCTCGTCAGAATAAATCATTTTGGAAGCACCATTCTGATTCAGGTAGTTTAAAGTGATTTTTTTTGCTTTTGCAAGAGGCGCGAAGAAATTGAGCAGATCAGCACATATTTCTTCAATAACAATTACTTTCTGCTCAAGGACGATTTGTCCTGTTTCGATTTTCGAAATATCAAGCACGTTGTTGACAATTTCGATCAGCCTGTTTCCGCTTTGACTAATGATGGCCGAGTATTCCTTTATTTCTTCCTGGGTAACATCCTCATAGGTTAGCAAGGTTGAAAATCCAATAATTCCATTGAGTGGGGTTCGGATTTCATGTGACATATTTTGTAGAAATGCAGTTTTAAGTTTGTCACTTTCTTCTGCTTTTTCCTTCGAGATGATGAGTTCAGAGGCTCTTTTTTCCTTTTCTTCATTTTGAAAAAGAAGTTCTTTGTTGGCGACAACCAATTCACTGGCCCGTTTTTCTTTTTCTTCATTTTGGAAG
>Ga0351861_1113_pt1 | contig 16212 bp, 15 predicted proteins | sample BONcelHFGM3001F9_FD_206795 | JGI IMG/M metagenome (GOLD analysis project Ga0351861, IMG submission 206795) | Enriched cells from coal bed in the Powder River Basin, Montana, United States - BONCAT cells FGM rep2 HSBNCT.FGM.300.1.F9 ...
CGATCAGTCTGCTTAGTGATACAGGGACGGAGCGTGCACTCAGCCCGTTAAGCATTCGTTTGCAAGATGTGGGTGCGGGACTGGTGGTCGTGCATTCGGGCCGGGTCGTAGAGCCGGCCGAGACGCAATTTTCTGCGGCCCGGCTGGAGGCGCTGCTGGGAGCGCCGTTCGATTTCGCGGAGCCTCACAATTACAAGTATGTGGTGACGGAGGGCGGCGCGGTGGATCGCGTGGCTTTCTTTATCGATGGAGTGGAGGTGCCGTTGATGGACGATACGATCGACTTTGGCGACGACACGAGCCGGCGTATTAATTTCATTAATACCAATGAGGCTGCCACGGACATTTTTTACGATAATCTTGCGCTTGTGGAGGAGACTGTGCCCTGACTTTGCAAATTCAATATTGCCCGGCAGGAGCTGCATGGATGGCCTGCGTATGAACTCAAGGCGGCCCCAAAACAACCCCTGCGCCGGACGATTTTCGGAGGCGGAACACAAGTTTGCTCGTGATGATTTTTCCTCTCTCGCCATCCGTCAAATGGGAGGGTTTTCAGGCGTGATTAAGCTCGAACCCATTGGGAGAGGATGAGGGGCGCCCCCCAAAAAAAAGAAGTAATTATGCAAAAACTTAAACGGTTTAAATTTTCCTGTTTTCAAGGGTTTCTGGTGATGGCGGCCTTGGCTGTCTGCCTCCCTTCGGAAGGGCTGAAGGCTGCGGACCAAGCTGCTCCCGGGACATCGTCTGGCGAGACTGCGCCGGAGGTTCCCGCATGGTTCCCGGTGTTCGAGGTTCCGGGGTTCGAGAATGCCATGCGGCAGATGCGGCAGATGACTTTCGATTTTTATCCGAAGGATATTAAGAATTTCTTCAACTGTGGGTACAATATGGCGTGGACGGCTCCGTCGGCGATCTGGATCGGAAGGGGGACGCCGCCGTTGGAGAACGAAGCGCGGCGCGGCATTCTGGATCGTCTGCGCACGGCCCGTGTGATGCCCGATGGATATGTTTCCAGTCACCAGCACGAGGGCTTGGGGCACTCGGAAGGGTGGCCGTTTCCGCTTTACACGCAATCGATGGGCGTGGGTTGGATGTTCAGCATGGCGGGCATGCCATTTGGAAAGCCTCTGGGCATTGTCGCCGCGCTAAATACCGATGGTTGGGAGTTTGAAAACGCCCGCCCGTCCGCATTGGATGGCAGTAGCGGATTGACGCTCGATCTCACCGCTCCCGAGGCCTCGATGACGACTCCGCCCATTGAGGTTGCGGCTCCCTCGGCGGTTTTTATTCGCCTTAAGTTTGTGCCCGGTGGCGTGGCGCTGTACCCCGCTCTGGAATGGACTACCCGGGAGCACCCGGAGTTTTCGGCAGAACGGCGCATGGCATTCGATGTGCCGGAGGTTAGAGAGGGATCTGAAAGCGTGGATGTGGATATTCCGCTCTACAAGGCAACCGCGCTGGAGGGCGTCCTTACGAAGCTGAGGATCGATTTTGGCAACACGGCATCCGGCAGTGTGCGTATTCTCCGGTTCTTCACGGCTGTGGATACGCGGCACAGTTGTAATAATGCCAACCTGATCACCGTTGCGGGAACATATTTCAATTGGACGGGGGACGTGAATTTCCTGCGGGATGAGATGGCCCGGCTGCGAAGGGTGTTTGCTTATTCGATGCGGGAATTCAAAGTCCGGGAAAATGGCGTGCTGACCATGCTCTGGCCTGGCCATGATGGCAGCTCTGGACTGAGCCTCGGTGCGGATGGGAAAAAAACCATCCGCTTTGGTTATGGGGTGGGGGCAAATTATTGGGATCTCCTGCCTTTTGGAGGAAGGGATGGGTACGATAGCATCTACCAATTTGCGGCGCTTAGGACGATGGCCGATCTCGAAAAACAAATCGCCGGACACCCGGAGTGGGGAATCCCCGCGCCTGAGCCGGAGTTCTCCGCGGAAGCGCTGGAGAAGGATGTGGCCGGGATGCGGAGGAGTTATCAAAAGACTTTTTGGGATGAGGCGAAGGGTCGCTTCATCGGAGCGGTGGATCTCGGAGGGACGCCTCATGATTACGGATTTACGTTTGTTAATAACGAAGCCATGTATTACGGCCTGGCCTCGCCGGAGCAGTCGCGGAAAATCGTGGACTGGATTTCCGGGAAACGGGAGGTGCCTGGTGACACCTCGACCGGAAAGGACATCTACCGCTGGCGCTTCGGGCCGCGCAGCACAACGGTGCGCAATATCGATTACTATACCTTTTCGTGGAGTACCCCCGAGACCATACCCTTCGGGTATCAAGTGCAGGATGGGGGGGGGCGGTTCTAGGATTTAGTTTTCACGACCTCATGGGGCGCCTGGCGGTTAATGGGCCGGATGACGCATGGCAGCGTCTCCAGGAGATTCTGGCGTGGTTTTCCGAAGTCCAAAAAGAAGGCGGCTATCGCAACTACTATCGGAAGGAATTAGCGGCTGAGCGCGGGACTTTGCAGGGAGGAGGGAGTGCCGGCGGACTGGGCATCGACGCGGAATTTTTGGAAAGCATCCTGCTGCAGCAGATCATGACGGAGGGGTTTCTTGGCCTGTGCGCCGAAGGTGGGCGGCTTGGGATCGATCCCAAACTTCCCTCCGCCTGGCCATCGCTGAAAGTGACGGACATCCAATACCGCGATTGGACGCTGGACATCACGGCGACCAAGGATTCCATCAACCTGGAAATTCACCCGGAGAATGCGTCCGCTTCTCCGCTCCGGATCGGACTTCCTCCAGGGCTTTGGACGGTGGAATTTTTTAATTCAGCCGGGGAAAAGATCTCCAGCCGGGATATTTCGGACGTTTCCAGTGACATTATGGAAATCTCCGACAAGGAAATCACCAAGGTTGTTGCCCGCCGTGGCACCAAATCTTAATAACGACGCCTGTAGCCATTCCGCCCCTGTCGCCGTAGCAAACGAATGGTGGACATGATTTCGGCGAGCAGGTGGGAGGCAAGATGGCGGGGGATTTCTCCGGCGGCACCTTCCAGATCGGCGCATCGTTTTTTAGTCGCGCCCATCTGCTAAAGGCGGATCCCGGCTGGTTCCTGAGATTAGTATTTGTTCGCCCCTCGCTTATGGGCAAGAGTTTCCGTTGTTCGAAAGCGGGAGTGAGGATGTCGCACTTCCGGCGGGTCTCAGGTGGTGGAGATGCATGGAGCGAAGATTGAGGACAGGTCGATTGAGGGAGGTGCTGGCGGAGTTCCGGAGACTCTCTTTAGCGGTGTCGCAAGAGGGGGATTCCACATGGGGACGAGGGTTGCTAAATTGCGCGGCGTTGGGACGGAGCTGGTTTGGAAAAAAAGGTTGTCCGCCGCGCACGGCAACCTGTATACAGGTTGAGGCTGCCTGAAATTTGTTTGGCCATGAGAAAGTCCCCCAGTAAAAAAAATCTTTCGCGAGCGACGCTGGAAACCGGCCAGGCGGAGTCGAAGCTGGGGCATCACGCCTACCAGCATTTGAAGTGGAAACTTTTGAATGGAGAGTTGTGCGCGGGAGACAGGATTTCGGAAGTGCGTCTGGCTGCGGATCTTGGAATGAGCCGCACGCCGGTAAGGGAGGCGATTCGTCGTCTGGAGATGGAGGGGGTGCTGCATTGTGTGGCGTCCAGTGGAACCTTTGTGAAACAGGCGGAGCGCTCGACGATTGTCGAGGTGTACGAGTTGCGCATCGCCATCGAATGTTTCGCGGTGCGAAAGGCAGCCAGGCGAATGAAGTCAGCCGGAATGAGGCAGCTTCGGGAGTTTTGCGACGGAATGTTGTCAGCGATCCGCGATTTTCGGGATTCGGGAAAGCCTTTCCTGGAAGGAGATTCTTTGAGGCGGTATTTGAATGCGGATGTGGGATTTCATCTCCTGTTGCTGGAAGCGGCGGAGAACCAGCGGGCGATGACGATCTATACCGACTTGAATGTGCGAAGCGCCGTCTTCGGCTTGCGCAGTCACGAGCGCGATCTGCACCATGTAGCGCGGGTATGGCTTCAGCATGCCCGCGTGGCGCGGGCGGTGCGGCGGCGGGATGCTCAGGCCGCGTTGCAGGCTCTGGAGGCACACATGCACGCCAGCATGGAGGCGGCTCTGGAGGCGTATGACATGCACATGAAGGGGGCCGCGGCGAAGGCTCCGGATTCCGGCGATACGATGGCCGAGCTTCTGGCCGGAATAACCCGGGGTGCGGCCTGATTGTTTCTTCCCATGTTTGCAGAATCCTCCCGTTCCCACCATGCTGCCGTGAGGCCTCGTGTGGTGGCTTTGGGCGAAGTGATGGCGCGTCTGGAGACGCCGGGGTGCGGGCGTTTTCAACAGGCCCTGCCCGGCGTAATGGACGTTACTTTCGCGGGCGCGGAAGCATCGGTCGCGGCCTCCATCGCGTATCTCGGAGGGGATGCGGCCTTTGTGAGTGCATTGCCGGAACACGCCATTGCGGATGCCTGCGTGGCTGATTTGCGCTCGCTGGGTGTCCAAATCCACATTCACATCCACGTCATCCGGCGCATCAAACGTGTCCTGAAAAACAAGCGTCTCCGCAGAAGCCGCCGCAGCAAGAACAAGAAACAAAAAGCCCATCACAGGCTTCATTACATTGGAACAGATTCTCATGAGTGAAATGAGAATCATTTTTTTAGGAAAGGTTTCCTTATGTAAAGATATAATCCTTTCCCATCCGGCATGGCTCTCTGTAAAGACCCCCTCTCTTTTCCTCCTGTCACCAGTTCGCGAGGCCTTTCGAAAAAGAGGGAAGCAGCCATTCCACCGGCCCTTCACGGCTCCACCATCATCCCGTGAATCACTAAAATCCCGACCCCATCTGCAAAACCATAGCTCACACCGGAACCATCGGAGAATAGGCTGGGAGAGGACAGGAGTTCCTCGACATCCTGCATGGCCAGGCTGAACAATTGCACCATGATTGCGACCACCAAAAAGGTACCGCTCCCTGTTTGTACAATTCCTCTTCCATGAAGTTCCTTGCCTCCTCTTTTATTGGCATCGGGCTCTCATTCGCCGGCATCACCTCCACTTTTGCGGCACCTCCCGCACCCAAACCGAATATCGTGCTCGTGCTTGCCGATGATCTCGGCTGGATGGATACGGGGGTTTACGGCAGCAGCTTCTACCACACTCCGAATATCGATGCCCTCGCAAAGCGGGGCATGCTCTTCACGAATGCCTACGCAGCAGCGCCACTGTGCTCCGCGTCGCGGGCGAGCATCATGAGCGGCCAATATCCGGCACGCACGGGCTTGACCGGCGCCGGCGGACACCTGCCCAAGGTGCGGTTGAAAGCGATCGCTCCGTCCCGCGGTAACAATCCCGCGTACCGAAGCGTCAGCATTCAGGAAACCACGCGCCTGGATACGAAGATTTATACCATCGCCGAAGCGTTGAAGGATGCCGGCTACGTGAGCGGGCATTTTGGCAAATGGCACATCGGCCCCGAGCCCTACAGTCCGCTCCAGCAGGGCTTCGACGTGGATGTCCCCCATTATCCAGGCCCCGGGCCCGCGGGTTCCTATGTGGCTCCATGGAAGTTTCCGACAGCGCTGCACTTTACCGGCAAGCCCGGGGAGCATATCGAGGACCGCATGGCACAGGAAGCGGTAGAGTTCATCCGGGCGCATCGGAACGAACCTTTTTATCTGAATTACTGGGCGTTCTCCGTTCATGCGCCTTTTGATGCGAAAAGTGAATTGATCGAGAAATATCGTCAGCTGGCCGACCCCAACAAACCGCAGCATCAGCCGCTGATGGCCGCCATGATCGAAAGCCTCGACGACGCAGTGGGTACGCTCGTGGACGAACTCGAAAAGCAAGGATTGCTCGACCAAACCGTGTTCATTTTTACTTCGGACAACGGCGGCAACATGTATGACCGGATCGACGGCGAACCGCCCACCAACAACGCCCCGCTTCGAGGCGGCAAGGCGACCATCTTCGAAGGCGGCACAAAGGTCCCCTTCATTGTGGACTGGCCCGGCGTCGTCCAACCAGGAACGCGCAGCGATGCGCTTGTTACAGGCACCGATCTTTACCCGACGCTCATCCAGATCGGCGGAGGCTCCCTGCATGCGGACCAGCCACTGGATGGCGTCAGCCTGGTTCCCATCCTTGCAGGCGATGCCCGGAGCGTCCGCGATTACATTTTCTGCCATTTCCCTCACAACACACCAGCAACCGGCAATCTCGCGTCAACTTATCTGCGCAAAGGCCGATGGGTTCTCATCCGAATCTATCGCGACGGCGCCGACGGGGCCGACCGCTTTGAACTTTATAATCTGGCGGATGATCCCAGCGAGTCTGCTGATGTCGCCGCCATGCATCCGGAAGTCGTCGCCGCCATGCGTGAGCAGATGGAAAAATTATGCAAGGAAACCGGTGCGGCCATTCCAAAAAGAAACCCTGACTTTGATCCTGCGGAAAAACCCAAGAACCCCGTGATGCCTCCACCGGAACCCGGCGTCCCTGCACCCTTTTCCGGCATTCAGCCGCCGGCATAATACAAACTTTCCTATAGTTTAGAGCGGTTTAAATAATAATGTGGCCGCTGATTTGCAAGCGCTGAGGGTTGCAAGGGTGTGGTGGCAGTGAAGCGGCTGTGTGAAAACACACTGCCCGAACTGCTGACGCAGCTCTGCGGCTCTCGCCGCCGGAAAGCAGTGGCTATAGAATTTTTTAAACCGCTCTAAGTTTTCGTCCAGGCACTTCTCTCCCCACACTTCCCTATAAACTTCGTCACGTGATTGATGGGTGCTGACATTCTTCCATTCTTTGAAAAAGACAGGGAGATATGTGACGAAATCACCGGTGATTCGATGCTCCGCTGCCATCCCGTGTGCCAGTAAAATCCGGCCCACCGGCAGCGACATAACCATTGCTCACGCCGGAATCGTCGGGACTGACCCAGAAGGCGTAGAGCTTCCCGTTCGTCAGGTGAAATCGAAATTTCACCGGCTGTCCCGCGACTGCGGAAAGATCCTCCACGCCTTTCCACCGCACAGCCTGCCGGGTCATATCGACGCTGAGAGGCTCGCAATGGTCCGCCGAAAACGGAAGGATGACTTTACCGGACGCATCCAGCACCTCCACCCTAAGTTCGCCTCGCGGGTCATCAAGGTTCACGAAAAGATTCCTGCCGGTGAAAACAATCGGGCGTGTCGTCAGCACGCCCGGCTTCCCTCCGGCATCCATCGAGGCGAAACCGTCGCGCCGGAGCATGGCCAGCCCGATGCCGCCACCACAGTAGATTCCGCGCGCTCCGTTCGGCGCGATACCCGAATAGCCGGTGTATGGAAACCAGAGTTTGTCGTCCATGATGACGCACACGCCGGCGGTGCCGTGAAGATAGGCGCGGTCCCAGCCTCCTTCCTTACGCGAGGCGGCGATGAACGGGCGGCGGTCCGGGCGCTCCCAATGAAAGCCGTCGCGACTGAAGCCGAGCTTGAGATCGATCATTTTCGGGAATTTCCCCACATCGCAGATCTCGTTCTTCGGGCCAAGATGGATGGCGAATTCGCCGAGCAGGATGCTCTCGTAAGCCACGGCATTGAGGGTGTAGAGTTGTGCCGCATCACCGATCTCCGGGGCCGGGGGATCCAACCTGTCGGCATTTGTCCAGTAAACTGCCCGGTTCCAATCCGCTCCCTTGAGAAACCCGGCGCTCTCGCAGTAGTAGCGGTCGCGTCCGCGCGGGCCGCCCCCTTTAACGCTGAAGACCCATGTATTGCGGAAGGGATTAAAGAAAAATGAAGAGTAATCGCCCCGCCCCCCGGTGACTGGAATTGGGGCGGACCACTCACGGCCTTCCGCAGAAGTTTGCAACTCGTGCGTGGCACGGAGCGCCAAAAATTTGATGCGCTCTTCCGGGCGTTTTGCCTCGGCATCCAGCCAAACACAGTTGTCCCAGCCGGAAAATGCCTTGCCGGGGGGCAACAGCAAATTCCCGCCCGCCAGACCAAGATCCGGCCGGATCCAACTCCGCAGATCGCGGCTTACGGCCAACGCAAGCGCTCCGCGCCAGCCGGCCGTGTAAAACATTTTGAATACTTTGTCGCGGGGATCGAAAAACACGCCTCCATGGCCGAGGAAGCAGACGGCCTCCTGTCCGCCCTCGCCTTCCGCCGGTGGAAGGAGTTCCTGTTGCGTTTCCGCTTTAAACACGGGATTGCCCTCGTATTTTTCGGCCTGATGGAACAGGCGCTTCAGATCGGTCTGCTCGATCAAAAAATCATCGACGAAGAGCTGGCGCCCAACGTCGATGGGAATCACCTTCGGAGGGTGTTCCAGATAAGGCACCTTCATCGGTTCGTCGGACTTGGGATCGCCCTCGTGCGGAGGCCACTCTCTGGGCAGCCGGATGCCGTTATAGAGCACTTCTCCATCATTTCCCGTCCAAGGCTTCGGTGCTTGCGGCTGCCAGCTCGTGACGGTTTCCGAACCCACCAGCACCGCCCATTTTCCCAAGCAAATCTCTTCGCCGGACTCCATGCGCTTTTGATAAACCCCGGCCGGATCCAGCTCCGTAGCACCGAAAAGCTGGAAGGTCTCTTCTTTGTCCACTCTTGTAAACCCGCCCGCAGCGAGAGTTTTGACCGGTGATACGGCTTGGTGCATGGCCGGATTCGAGGTGAGAACCGTCGCCACGCCGGCCTCTGTGCAGCGGAAATGCAGGCCCTCAATGGAACCGCGCACAAAGGGCTTCCCCAGCATCCACTCCGGCGCTTCCTGAAGTTTGTACTCGCGATCCAAAAAAAGCCTTACACCCGGCAGGAAGGAATCGCTTTCATGTTCCCCCATCACTTCAACCCCGGCTGGAGCGGGAGAGCCAGCCGCCCGGAGCGGTGCGGCGAGGACTGCCGCCAGCACCAGGAGGAGTGGGAAGATTTTTTTCATGATTGGAAATGCCTAGCTGGATTATTTCGCGGCCCCGGCCCGGATTTCAATCCAGTCAATCTGCAGCTCTCCGTTCGTCCCGCTCGGATCAAGCCGAAGCAATTTCACCGCGCTCACGGGCAGCTCGCCTTCGACTTCCACGAAATCGTTCACGGCTTCCGGCGGAACAGGGATGATAATTTTTCGTTCGCCGTGAAAGCCCGGATCGCCTGGCGCGGAATAATAAATGGCGATACCGCCCGGCCGGGAAGCCCTCAGGCGAAGCGCCACCGTGACCGATCCTTCGGCGGCTGCGACATGCAGCAAGGGGGAGATAATATTCGGATCGCCGCCATTGTAGTTCAATGCGAGTGTTCCAGGTTCCGCGTCCAGATCGATCTCGCATTCCGCGTTTGGCATCCACCCCTCCGCCGAGGCGTCGAAATCGAAGCGCTCAAGAGGCAGCGCGCCGCCCAACGCCTTGTTTGCGAGCATCCGAGGCATGCCATCCGGCGAGACAAATTTTCCAGCGAGCACGTCCTCCTCGCGGAATTTCGCCATCAAAATCTCCGCGTCGGTGTGCCGGTTTCGATCATATAGAATGTGGATGAGCCCGTCGGGCGCCTCAAAGCCATCCGGATACGAAACGCCGTTGCGCTCGTCGAGCACCAGACCGCCGCTCCACGTCTTACCGTCGTCATCGGAGAGAAATGCGCTCAGGAGGGAACGACTTGGCAGGCGTTGATCCGTTGGGCCGTTCTTCACGAGCAACAGGCGCCCCGAGGCCAGCCGCCGCAGAAAAAACCGTGCGTTGGGGTTTTTGATGGCGGAGGGTTGCGGATCACTCCAAGTGCGTCCGCCGTCGGACGAGAAACTTTCCGCCATGCCATAGACCGTGCGAGCCAGCATCCACAAGCGCCCGTCGCGCAATTCCACGATCATGTGCTCATCGAAATCCGTCTGGGGAATGAGCACACCCCCGCGCCGCGTCCATGTCCGGCCCTTGTCGGTCGAGACGAACACATTGGCCATGCGGATGGGGTCGAGATCGTGATGGGCGTCCTGAAAAATCTCCGGCGTGATGACCTGACGCTGCCAGAGCGAAACCGGCAGCAGCCATTCCCCGTTCTTGAGGACGGTCGGTTTATTCAACGTGCAGCCGTCGGCGAAACGCTTGGGCGCGGACCACATTGGCTCATCGGCATCGGGGTTGTCGCAGGTAATGAACCAGTCACCGTCGCGCCCATCGAACGCTCCCAGACTTTGATCGAAAAACAGCCACAGCCGCCCCGTGGGATCGGTCCACAGATTGCCGACAAGCGAACGCATCGGTGGTTTTCCCGGAATGTCCTTGGGATCGATCACCACGCGCGGCTTCGACCAGGTCGCGCCATCGTCATCGCTGCTGGCCAGAATAAAGTAAGCGTCGGGATTGTCGCCCGTGCCCGTCCAGCACCCCCAGATGCGGCCCTTGGGCGTGCGGTCCATGCCGAGGACCATCGCGCCCGCACGCGCCTCGTCCTGATACTCAGGCCCGGGTTGCGTGTTAACGTCCGGAGGTTCGAGGGAAAGATCGAACAGGGCTCTGTCCTGGGCATGGACGGCCAGAGTTAGAAAGCTGGTGAGGAAAAACGGGAGGAGACCTTTCAGATTCATGGAAAATGAGATATTGCTTTCCAGACGAGGTCAGGAGTGTTGCTCCGGAGTTACGTTCAGTCTTTCCAAAAGGAGATCCGCCCACATCTCATAGCCGGCGGCATCGGGATGCAGAAAATCCGGCATTAGATTTTCCTTAATGGCCCCCGTCTCCGGGTCGAGAAAGAGCGTTCCCATATCGAGGCGGGTCAGATGAAATTCGTCGGCGATGGCTGCGATGCCGGCGTTGGTGCTGGCGACGGCCTGGCGGATGGGGTCGCCGCTGCTTTGCCCGCGTGGAAAGACATTGCAGATGAGGAGAGTCGTATCAGGCAGCTTCTTGCGGACTATGTGGACGATTTCGCGAATGCCTTCCACGGTTTCCTCCGGAGTCGAGCGCCCCGGAGGGAGGTTGTTGGTGCCAATGAGCAGCACGAGCCACTTGGGATGAAGCCCGTCAATCTCCCCGTTTTCCAGCCGCCAAATCACATGCTGGGTGCGGTCTCCGCTAAAACCGAGATTCAGCGTCCGGTATTGCGCGGCGATCTTTGCAAAGGCATCCCGTCCGTCGGTCTCCCATCGCTGGGTGATGGAATCGCCGAGCAACACAAGGTCACACTCCCCACCCCGCGCCTCCACGAGCTTCTGCTCATGCCGCTGAACCCACCACGCATCGTCCCGCGCCGCCGGGATCACGGCGGCGAAATCCGTCGCCGCACCAGTCTTCACCGATGCTGTCTCAAACTTGATGCGCTGGCCGGAAAAGAACACGACACCCCAATGCCCAAAGGTGATCTGCTCTCCGTCCTGCACCTTTTTCTCAAAACACTGGAGTTTGTAGCCAGGGGGCGGCGCCGTCCAAATATTCTGCGTGTAGAAAAAAGGCGTCTCGCGGAATCCCTGCTCAATAAGCCTCCCGGCCTGCGAGCTCGGAACCCCATTGGCCGGGGTGATCACGTAGACATATCCCGTTCCGCTCACCGCAAAATCAGCTCCATCGGCAAAAGACACCTGTAGGAAGGGCTTGCCTGCGATGGATGCGGGCACGTCGTCAAAAACGTATCGATCCGTGTCGAAAAACAGGGACTGTCCGGATTGCAGCGGGAGCGTCGTTCCATCGGACGGAACCGGTTGCGCCCGGGCGGCGGCGGTCAGCAAAAAAGCAAGAGATGCGATGAGGCAAGGGATGGATGCTTTGTTCATGGTTATTGTGCGGGGGTGGCGAGAATGTGTTGATAGGCCTTGCGGAGAATGGAGAGATCGGAGTCCACCGCGATGTAAGTGAATCCGAGATCGAGATGCCTCCGCAGATCATCTGGATCGCGAATGAGGAGGCCCGCGGCTTTTCCCGCCGCCTTCGCGGCGGAAAGCACCCCGGCGAGGCATTGCGCGTAGTCGCCAACATCGGGCGCGGGATTATTTTTCAAATCGAACTGCAAATCCGCCGGTCCCACAAACAACACGTCGATGCCATCAACCGCTGCAATCTCCCCGGCATGGCGCACGCCTTCGACACTCTCGATCTGGGCCAGAAGAAGGGGCGTGAACTCGCCCGGCGGATGCAGGCCATAGTCGTAGGCCCGAACGGTGCGCGAATAGCCGCGATGACCTCGGGGCGCATAGCGTGCGGCCCGGACGATGGCTTCCGCCTCGGCGGCCGAATTCACATGCGGCACCATGACGCCGCCAGCGCCCCAATCGAGCACCCTCGCGATGAGATCCGGATGCGGCGCACCGACTCGCACAATGCCCGCGGTGTGGCTGCCGCGCAGGGCGCGCAGTTGGTTGGGAATCGCCGCTTCACTCTCGCAGCCGTGCTCGAGATCGAGCAGCACCCAGTCGAAGCCGGTGCGCGCCGCCAGCTCGGCAATCACGGGTGAGCCGACGGAAAGCCAGGTGCCAATTTGCCGGGAAGCGTTGTTCATAGGATGGTGATGTCCGCGTTGGTTTCGAGTCCGTGCAGGGCGAGAGCGAGGCGTTCCTGCGTAAAGTGCTTGAGATCCGGGCCGCTGGAGTCCGCGCCGATCAGGAAAAACTCCTCGCCGCGCTCGAAGTAACCCGCACCAACGCGGATGACGGCCTTCACGATCATGTTCCGCAACAAGTGCAGCCAGAAGCGGCGGCGAAATTCGTCGGGCAGAGGCCGGACGGACGCGTAACCACGCAAGGCCCGTGCGAGAACACTCCCATCGTAAAAACACCCCAGCAGCGAAAGGTCGTCCATCGGGTCTCCGGAAATCGCGTCATCCCAATCAATGAACGCGAGGATTTCGCGCTCCGTACCGAGAATGTTCCAAAGCGCGAGATCCTTATGCACAAGGCAGCCGTGCGGCAGATCAAGGAGATCCCGGTGCCGGTCGATTTCGGCGCGCATTTTTCCGCAGACCGTACGACCCAGGAAATTCCTGTCCGCCAGAAAGTCGAGATGCCGGTCGAGGTGGAGGAAAAAGTACGAGGCATAATCTGCGTGAAACCCTTGAACGCACCCCACGCGGCAAAGCACTCCGGAATCGAAAGGCCCGAAACCCGGCGGCCGGATCGCCTGCCACCGCGCCACCGCCCGCCCGATGGCTTCCGCGCTTTCCGGAAGATCAAGCGCCCCCTGTTTGAGCAATTGGTTGAGATCCGGCGCGGCGATGTTTTCCAGCACCTGCCAGGCGAAGGGCGCCTGGGCACGCGAAGCATCCGCCGCAATAACGTGCGGGGCCGGAAGCCCGAGGGCGCGCACGTCATCGAGGATGCGGGATTCGACCGCGATGTAGTCATCCCGCTCCGGCCCGTCTTCCACGCGTACAAAGTAATTTTCCCCGCCGACAGTCGCCCGAAAGGTCAGATGATTTCCCTGCCCTCCCAGCGGGCGCAAGGCCACCTCCTTGCCGGGAAAACACCCGGACAAAACCTCTCGCAGCGGATCCAGGCAGGTTTCCGGATGCCGGTTTTCCAGCGTGCCGTGAAACGCTGCCGGACGGTCGCATTTCCAATAATAGATCCCTGCGCGATGACGGGAAGAACTGGTTGCTAATTGCATGCGGCCTCCTCAGTCGATGGGGAATCGGAATGGTCTCGTGTGGGGCGCAGCCGCCAATACATCGCGCACACGCTGCCCACCAGCGTGTGAAACACGCTCGAAAACACAGCCGGCGATGCGGTCGCGGCCGAAAAATGCTGGTTCGCCAACACCATCGCCAACCCCGAGTTTTGCATGCCGACCTCGATCGAGACCGTCCGCGCCGTCTGCTGCGGGAAACGCAGCAAGCGCACGACCCAGTAACCAAGGAAAAATCCGAAGGTATGCAGCAAAAACCCCGCCAGGGCCAGGATGAGCCATTCGCTACGAATGGTTTCGACATTCCTTGCGACGATGCTGCCTGCGATCAGCACGATGGCCAACACCGCCGCCGCCGGACCCACGCGATTGACCCGCGAGGAAATGGCGGGAAACCGCGAGTTGATAAATACTCCCAACAGCACCGGCACGAGCACCACCTGCAAGGTGGACTTAAAGATACCCCATGCATCCACCGGCACGTATTGCCCGGCGAGAAGCCCGGTAAGCAGCGGCGTCATCACCGCCGCCAGTAATGTCGAGCACATCGTCAGGACAACCGAGAGCGCAACATTGGCCCGAGCCAGATACGCCACCACGTTCGAAGCCGTGCCTCCCGGGCAGCATCCCACGAGAATAAGTCCCACCGCAAATGCAGGCTGCAGCCCCAGCACCCGGGCGATCCCGAAGGCGGTCGCCGGCATAATCGTGTATTGCGCGAGCACACCCACCGCCACAGGCAGCGGCTGTTTCAGTATCCCCCGAAAATCCGAGGCATGCAGGGTCAACCCCATGCCCAGCATCACCAGAGCAAGCGCCCAGGTCACCCACGGGCCGCTGAACCAATCCAGAGTGCCCGGAACGAAAAATGCGAGAATGGACGCTCCAATGACCCATACCGCATAGAGGTTGGTAAACCAGGCAAGGGCGGTTTTCATTTCTGCTCGGTTGCTGGCTCGGGCAGCCGGCAGGATTGCCACGCGAGAAACCGCCACTTCCCCTGCTCCTCGCGCCAGACGGCCAGAAAACCGAGCGCCACATCCACGGGAATTCCGGCATTGATCACATGCATCCGGACGCGGCCGGTCATAAGCGCGATTCCGGGAACCGGAAACGTAAAATTTCGCTCCTCGTAGCGGATGGTTTCGTAGTTGGTGCGCCCGCTGAGGAGCGCTTCCATAAATGCCGCCCTCCCATCCACGCCCCCGGTGGAATGCGCGTAACGCAGATCCTCGGAAAAAATGGCATCCAACCGGGCGCGATCCGCGGCGATGGTGGCCGCCACCCGCTCATCATCCGCCGCCCGCAGCACCGAAAGCCGGGACTCTCCGGCGGCATGAAGTGAGATTGCGGATAGAAAAAGGAAGGAAAGAATCTGGAGCTTCATACGCGTTGAAAAAAATCATCCGAGCGGGCCGGCACGATGCATCGTGTCGCGAAAACAACGAGCCAATCCGGCGGACAAACAGAGGGGAAATTCATGCGGCGCAGCAGACTCTTTCACCGGGAAGTTGACGAATCAAGACGATCGGCATGTTATGATAACACGATGTCACGGAGCCCCCTCACGACACTTCAGTCCGTCGCCCGCAAGGCCGGGGTTTCCGCCATGACCGTCTCGCGCGTGATGCGCAACTCCCCGCGAGTGTCCGAGGCGACACGCCACCGCGTCCACACCGCCGTGCGCGCTCTGGACTACCACCCCGACCCACACCTCATGCGGATGATGAAGCTGGTGCGCGAACGCAAACAGTCGCGGGCGGGCGCCGTGCTGGCGATCATCCGGGAAGACCTGCCTCAGGACGAACTGCACGATCCCGCCTATCAATACGTCACCTTGCGAGACATCCGCCAGCGCTCCGAACAACACGGCTACCACGCGGAGGAATTCTGGCTGGGCCGAGATGGATTCAGCCCCGAGCGGCTTGGCCATGTCCTGCAGGCGCGTGGCATCGAGGGGATCATCGTGTCCCCGCAATCTTCGCAGATGCTCTGCGAACGCCTGAACTACGCCCCCTTCGCTGCGGCGACCTTCGGTTACGGACTGCGGCAGCCTTCGCTGCACCGTTCGGCGGGCAACATGACCCTCGGCATCCACATGGCTGCCACGCAACTGGCCGCCCGCGGTTACCAGCGCATCGGCCTCGCCATCACGCAGTGGGTGGATGACCGCGCCGAGAGCGCCTACAGCGGCGCCATGCTGCACTACCAGCAGAGCCTGCCCCGCCGCAGCCGCGTGCCGCTGCTATTGTTTCCGCACAACGATCTCCGCCGTTGCGCCAGGGTCTTCGCCGAATGGCTGAAAGCCCACCGGCCCGACGCGCTCATTTCCTTTGACACCCATGTGCCCGGGTGGCTGAAAAAGCTCGGCCTGCGGGTGCCGGAAGATATCGGGCTGGTCGTTCACGATTGGACGCCACGAATGGTGGGCTTTGCCGGCATTCATCAACGCCGCGACCATGTCGCGAGCGCGGCAGTGGATTTGGTGGCCACCCAATTGATGCACCACGAGCGCGGCGTACCCGAAGTGCCTCGCCAGATCCTTATTCCACCCGCCTGGATCGAAGGGGCGAGCATCCGGAAAAAGTAACGATGCCTAGGAATTCCCATGTCGGATAGCCACGGCACTCTGTCGC
>Ga0351861_1119_pt1 | contig 15909 bp, 9 predicted proteins | sample BONcelHFGM3001F9_FD_206795 | JGI IMG/M metagenome (GOLD analysis project Ga0351861, IMG submission 206795) | Enriched cells from coal bed in the Powder River Basin, Montana, United States - BONCAT cells FGM rep2 HSBNCT.FGM.300.1.F9 ...
CAAGGATATTGCTTCGGCGCTGTGCCTGCGGGTGCGCCTCACTGGCAGTTTTACGCGTCATCACCCGCGCACTTTATTACGCCCGGACGTACACAGCGGCCCAGCCGCATTACAGGCCGGCGTGAGGCCCATCTCCTTCCCGAAAAAAAACACAAATCGGGGGTTTTGTAAAACCCCGGCGCCCAGGCCCGCCGGGTGAAGCCATGCGGAAGGAGATCGCATCGAATTGGCCGGGGGCAAAACAGATTCAGCGTGCGCCGCGGCTGGCGCACTTTGGACGCGTTTAAATGCCGCAGAAGAACCGCGCACCGGAATCCCCGGCGTAGCGGCCGTATCCCCGCCTCCCCCGCGCGCCCGGAGATGTCCGGGACTTGTGGCGTGGATGAGGCAATAAATATATGAGAAGCGCCATGTGGCGCAGAAATGTAAAAAAGAGAAAAAGCAAAGGCAAAGGATTAACGCAGAGGCGCGCAGAGTCGCGCGGAGGACACAGGGTAAAGACTGTTTTATGAATGGGCCGACAAGCGGCCCATAATGCAAAACGCTTTTCCTCAGCGACCCTCTGCGGTACTCCGCGTACCTCTGCGTCAATCTTTTCATCATCTGTCTTTATCCTTTACTCGTGCAATATTTCAGGCTCTGATAAGACGTAAAACCAAGGCAAAGAATTAACGCAGAGGAGCGCAGAGGCGCGCTGAGGACACAGGGTAAAGACTGTTTTATGAATGGGCCGACAAGCGGCCCATAATGCAAAACGCTTTTCCTCAGCGACCCTCTGCGGTACTCAGCGTACCTCTGCGTCAATCTTGTCATCATTTGCCTTTATCCTTTGCTTTTGTCCTGGTTCCTGCTTTTGTTTGTGGGGTATAAAAAAATGAGACACTAAAAAGCGGACATGGCGCGGCGCGCGAATTGGCTAAAAATCGTGAAAATCCGCATAAATAATAGAAGAAATAATTTCAAAAAAATTTGCCGCATATGCAAAAAACGGGTGTGCAAATCGTATTTTTGATTTCAATAATGAGACACTTTTTCGGAGCTAATATACTGAGGAGATTTAATTAAAGTCATAAAGCGCAGGGCAACAAAAAGCGGGGCAAACTCAAACGAACTGAAAACCTCAAAAATCGCGAGAACAGGTCCCCCTTAGCAAAGGGGGATAAAGGGGGATGTGCCCCAATTGCGCACATCACACACTTCCCTGAAATAGCTCTGCGGCATCACGAATCATGTGTTCGAACGCAGAAACCCAAAAGGACACCGCGGAGGCGCGGAAACGCGGAGACGTTTTTTCAGGGCGCGGCGTATGCCGCGACCCACATCCTGCCTATCCTGCCCATCCTGTTCCAAACAACCTTCCTCAGCAGCACCCAACCCCCTGCCGTCCCATACCCAAAAAGGACACCACGGAGACGCGGAGTCGCGGAGACGTTTTTCAGGGCGCGGCGTATCCTGGGGATATCCTGGTTCTGATGATGCAGACATGCACAAAGAGTAGAAACCATGCTCTTTTTTTGGAAATGATGTAAACACCGGACAAGATGCCTTTAAGCAAAAAACGCGTGATCACCACTCATGCCACAGACTGGATAATATAGATGAATATATGGATTGACACCTAAATAGAGACACAATATAATAGCGTTTATAATTTGACACAAAAGCAACAAGTTTGAGAAACTTGATCATCTAAGGACATCAAAAATATTCTCAGAATCGCGAGAGAGAATCCGATGCATCGGCTTAATGGAGTACCCATGCTTGGGTGAATGCGGATGAAATGCGCATACTCGCGGAGTATCCGTAGCGAGATTTCATGATATTTCATAATACAAAATTCAAAAAGGTGGAAGTTCAATGCGGCAAAATATCAGAATAGCGATTTATATCATGCTCACGTCGATAGGTATTGTCGGCAGTGCCTGTGCGAAACCTGGCCCCACGGTATCCGGATTTTCCCAACGGGTGGAATATCACTCGTTAACCGAGAATTCCAACTCGGCGAATTTCGGCAATGAGATGTATATGTACAACATGTTGTTCATGGCCAGGCAAATCGACGAGGGGATGACTGGCACACTGTCATATATCCACCAATACGCGATGCGCGATGAACAGACGATTGCGAACATTGCCAACATTTCTCTGTCTCAGAGAATCAGCCCGAACTGGAAGGTTGCTTATTCATACACGTTCGTGGACAGGAACAGCCGTGTCGCGAATGCGCAGGTAGAAGCCACCTGCTCGGCCGATCCTTCGGGGACATCGTTCTACTGCCCCGAATCGAAATCCGATTGGATTGGCTTGAACATGGAATTCAACACGAACCCCGGATACATCGACAAGCACACGGTCAAGGCATCGCTGTCGTATAACACCACCACCGACTTCAGCGAAAGCAAGTCCCTGGTTCCCAAACTCCTTTATCAAACAAGGATAAACAATCGCTACGATTGGGAAGTGGCTTACCAAATGATTTATAACCTGAAGGCGGGGGCCACTGTGGATAAGGGAATCACGGCAAATCAGTATTTTCTCACGTTCGGCATCAAGCCCAGCGTTCTGGACAAGGTGCAGTTGCAATATGTGTTCAGCGACAATACATACAGCGGAAACCCAGGCAATGACAATATTTTCCGAGTGAACTACATCCACATGTTCAAGAGGAAAAAGTGACGTGCGGACAGCCGAAAAGGAGACAATGAGATGCTAAAGAAATTTGGGGTAATCATATTTGCGGTAATCATCACCACCACAATGGCTATGGCCGCCATGGCCGCCCCTGTTACGGCGCACATCACGCGGGTGTCTGGCGACGTTTCCATAAAAGCAGAGTCTGGCAGCGCCTGGTCGCCTGCAAAAAACGGGACCAAAGTTGTCAAAGGCGACACCGTGAAATGCGGCGCAAATGCTTCTGCCTTCATAAGCTGGGGCGACAATACCATTAAGCTTAACGCCATGTCGGTTTTTACGGTCATCGCCCTGGACAAGGACCTCGTCACGGAAAAATCCGCCCTCAAGCTCACGGAAGGGAAAGTCTTTGCCCGCGTGGGCAAATTAAACAAAGATTCTGTCTTCACAATTCAGACGCCCAACGCCGTATCGGGTGTCAGAGGAACGGCTTTTGAGGTAACTGTTGAAAAGATCTCGGTACTCGAAGGCTCCATCTCAGTAAAAGCCCTCGATACCGAAGTGATTATCGACGCGGGTATGTATGTGGAAGTGTCGCCGGAGGGCGTCATAAGCCAGCCCGAAATCCTGCCACAGGGCTACATGCAGAACCTCCAGCAGGACCTCGAAGAATGCAAAGATATTACGGTGGAGCAAACCACCATCCAAGACACGGGTGCGACAATCAACGATGTGATTGAGACCACCACCAACGTTATTCCCGTCACGGACATGCTCCCTGAACTGCTTCCCGGCTTTGGCGGGCTGCAATTCAACATTGACATCTCTGAATGAAGATATTCAAACGCGCACGGCGTCAACGTGAACAACCGGAGGAAATAATGAAAGAAAAACAAGAGAAAAAAGCCAGACGTGGAATGGCGATCCTTTTTACGGCATCCCTCTCGGTGTGCGTTTTCGCCGCAGTACTCTTTATATCCGGGTGCGGAGGTGGCGGAGGTGACAGCGCCGCGCCAAATTCATCCCAAAGAGGTATGAGCGTCAGCCTCAGCCTTCCAAGGCAGGCCTTGGCCCCGGGAGATTCCTACAGCGTTGACGTATCCGTCAAAACCATCAGCGCCACTGGCGCGTCGGACGCGGTGGTGGCCACGGCAACCGCCCAAATGGCGTACGACGCAGCCAACAGCCGCTTCTACACCACTTCTCCAGTTTCGATTCCTAACATTCCGGTGGGCACAAACTACTTGCTCGAAACCATCATCAACGTCACCACCGCCACATCGACTTACCCGGTCTCGTATGCCGGCGCCATCATCGACATATCCGACGGTGCATGGAACAACGTCACTGTCAGCCCGGCCACGTCACTTGCCGCAATGGCCATGATGCGCCACGGAGTCCAGAATTCCATTGCTCTGGCGTCCATCCCGGACACGATGGAAACCGCCATAAACAATGCAATTTCCGAATTCACCTCAAGCACGCCGACCTATGCAAAAAGTTTTTACAGCAGTTTCCTCGCCACGCACAGCGTCAGTTACAACATCAACCCATTCGCGCCCGCCAACTGGGGTTCCTTTGGCGGTATGTTAACGACGCTCGACAGCGTGGTGGCGCGTGCTAATTTCATACTCGCTTCGAGCGCATCTACGATTTCGTATAGAATCTCTGCCATGCCAATGATGGTTTGCGCTGTGCTTTCCAACAAAAGCATAAAATGCTGGGGAGATAACAGCAACGGACAACTTGGGGACGGAACCACAGTGAGTTCATCTGTTCCAGTTCTGGTTTCTGGAATTTCAAATGCATTAATGGTAACAACGGGAGTGGTCCATACTTGCGCACTGATGCCCAACGGTGTGAAGTGCTGGGGAGGCAATTACGAAGGTCAATTGGGAAATGGAACCACTACGAGTTCGACGTCTCCTGTTGATGTGTCAGGAACGAATAACGCCTCTTATATATCTGTTGGTTATGGTTATTCTTGCGCTGTATTTAATGATGGAACTGCCAAATGCTGGGGGGACAATACAAACGGTCAACTTGGGGATGGAACGACAACAAGTTCTTCTTCTGTGGTGAGCGTTACACAAATTTCAAATGCATCTAATATAGCTGCTAGTAATTATATTAATGCAAATAACGGTCATACTTGTTCTTTATTAACAAACGGAGCTGTCAAATGCTGGGGGGATAATTCAAATGGTCAATTAGGTAATGGTACAACTACTGCATCGCTATCTCCAGTGGACGTATCCGGCATAACAAATGGAGTTGCTCTAACATCAGGTTTTAGGCATTCATGTGTTTTATTGTCTGATGATAATATAAAATGTTGGGGCTACAATTCTTTTGGCCAACTTGGAAATGGGACAACAACTGATTCCTCAATACCGGTGACTGTTCAATTTAGCTCAGTCCCAGCAGTGTGCGGAAATAGCACCGTTGAAACCGGCGAGACATGCGACGATGGCAATACAACATCAGGTGATGGGTGCTCTTCAACATGCAACATTGAGTATCATAATCAGATTGCTTCCGGCGGGCTTTATTCGTGTGTAATTGGTAGCGGAAGCATCAAGTGTTGGGGGCAGAATGGGTCAGGCCAACTTGGTAATGGGGCGACTACTGATTCATACTTGCCGGTAAGCGTTTCGGGCATAACTGATGCTGTATCAATAACCGCATCAGGCTCTGGTCACACTTGTGCACTAAGATCTAATGGGACAATCAAATGTTGGGGAAACAATCAGTACGGGCAACTTGGTGATGGAACAACGAATAATTCGTCCACACCTGTTGATGTGACGGGGATAACAAATGCCGTGGCATTGTCTGCGGGACTTAATCATACCTGTTCTGTATTGTCAGACGGAAGTATTAAGTGTTGGGGGCTTAACGATTATAGCCAACTTGGCAACGGTTCAACAGCAAATTCCGCTATGCCCGTAACGGTTTCGGGGATTTCCACAGCAGTCAATGTTATTCTCGGACAACTTCATTCCTGTAGTTTGTTATCCACAGGGGCGATCAAGTGTTGGGGCGGAAATGTTTTTGGACAGCTCGGGAACGGCTCAACAAATACTTCAACTATCCCAATCGATGTAACCGGAATATCAGGAGCAACAGACTTGGTATCCGGGCAGATGCACTCATGTGCTGTTTTGTCTGGCGGGAGTTTAAAGTGTTGGGGGCGCAATGACTATGGTCAGTTAGGGGATGGCAATATGACGAATTCATCAATCCCCGTTACGGTTTCGGGGCTTTCCGGCATAAGCAAAGTTTCATCACTTTACAATCATACGTGTGCAGTCAGTGGCGGGATAGTTAAGTGTTGGGGCTATAACACATCAAGTCAACTTGGAAATGGTCTTACGTCCAATTCAAGCATTCCCGTGATAGTTAGCGATATAAGTACAGGCTCGGAAGTCGCTCCCGGCTCTTTCCATACTTGCACGCTCTTGTCAGATGACAGTGTGAAATGTTGGGGCGGAAATCAATATGGCGCTTTGGGTGATGGCACTACAAATAATTCCACAACGCCGGTTTCCGTACAGTTTCCTTGATCAATTGATCTCGGGATTTCTTGAACACTCGACTGAACATTTGAAGGGATAATTGATTCCCCCGCAAAAAGCCCAGACATTAAATAACGGGCTTTACTAAAGGATATTTTGCATGGTCACTTGGTGTCTGGTGATGCTCAATAAGTTGGTGCTATCTCTTGTGAAATTGCATGTTTCATAGGAGAACAGGCATATTATGGTTGCTATTTAGCGATATGGCTTTGCGAAAACTATTATTATGAATACATGCAAGATGCGACTGGTTCTGTTTGACAAATTGCGGTTATCGTACAAAGCAATAAATTGTTGGCATGCGTATAGGTAATGAAAAAGACATGCATTGATGGGGGTTTTTATACAAAAACGCAAGCCGGTGACTATAGGTGGTCGCCTCTTGACTGATAATGATAAATTCATTTTACAGGGCGTTTTGAGAAAATAACGTAATTGCGGGGGAATCATAATTTTCATTGCATCCATCCCTGTATTCTATTCTCATACTAAGAATTTGATCAAGCATAATGAGATATGATTAAAATAACGGCCAATAGCATCAAGCCAAATGCTTTTGCATAAAAATATGCAATATGGGTTCTATGTCTATCTATTGCATTATGCAGGTCCTGATTATCTCCTTTGTAATCCGTCATCATCAGGTTGAAATGATGCAATGCAAAGATATAGGACATATCACCCCATGGATTGATTTCCTTATAGTAGTCTCTATCAAGCCTCTTTACTTCATCCATATACTTTGCTGATATTCTGATGTCTTTAAACCAAAGATAGAACACATACATGATGCAGAATATTGCTACTATAACTTTCCACATTATCGCGACATATCCTCCGCATCACATCTCGCGTTCTCGTGTTCTGTCATATGCTGTTGCTCGTGCTGTGGAACGCGTTGCCAGTCCCTGTGTTTCGCTGCATTTTCAATCCCCATATTTTATCGGCCCTGTTTTTGCTTTGATTGTATTCTACCACATCCGGATTGCTTTTTGGCGCTGCACGGTTTATTTTCCGGCTGGGACGCAAAAATAAGGGGGGAAATAAGGGGACACCGGAAAAATATGGGGACACCACACTAATTAATTGCCTTTTCCCTTTCCTTTTTGACATTTATTTCACAGAGTTTGTACAAGAAATCAAATGTATGCTTTCATTCTATCATACTTTCATTTAATTCTCTCTTTCGACACTTCGAAATAGGTGTGGTGTCCCCCTATTTCGTCCCCCTATTTCCCTGTTTTTAACTGGATTGTCAGGATGCGGCGGGCGGCGGGGATTTGAACCCGTTTGCGGTTTATTTCTGGGACAGATTGATATTGTACTTGGCGATCAGGGCCTGGAAATTGGTGCGCTGCATGCCTGTGTCCTCGGCGGCGCGTGTGATGTTCCAGTCATTGCGGGCCAGGGCGTCGAGCACAAAGGCTTTTTCGATATCGCACACAGAACTTTCGCGGGCCAGTTTGCGCGCGCGTTTCAGGTCCTCGTTGGTGCGCGGCGCGGGCATGCCGCCATGGGACGCGGAGGCGCCGAAGATTTCCGCCAGCCTGCCGCTGCCCAGGGTATCGTCTTCGGCCAGCACCACCAGGCGCTCCACGGTATTTTTCAGTTCCCGCACGTTGCCGGGCCACGGGTAGCGCATGAGCAACCCCATGGCGTCTTTTGAAAAACCTTTGATCTTTTTATCTCCGGAACTGCACGCCCCGGCCAGAAAATGGTTTGCCAGAATCGGGATATCTTCCAGGCGCTCGCGCAGGGGCGGCGCGCCAATGGAGAAGACATTCAGGCGGTAAAACAAGTCCTCGCGGAATTTTTCCCTTGCGATCATGGACGGCAGATCGCGGTTGGTGGCCGCGATGAGGCGGATGTCCACGCTGCGCACCTGCTCGGCGCCCACGGGCTTGTACTCGCGCTGTTCGAGCACGCGCAGGAGTTTCTTCTGTATCTCCAGAGGGATGTTGGACACCTCGTCCAGAAACAGGGTGCCGTGCTGCGCGATTTCAAAGATGCCGCGCTTGTCGGACATGGCGCCCGTGAACGCGCCCCTGGCGTGGCCGAACAGCTCGCTCTCGAGCAGGGTTTCGGCCAGGGTGCTGCAATCCAGGGTGATGTACTGCTGCTCGCGGCGCTGGCTGTGGTTGTGGATGGCGCGCGCGATCATTTCCTTGCCCGTGCCGCTTTCGCCGGTGATGAGCACGGTGGCGTCCGTGGGCGCCACTTTGCCGATGAGATCGTAAACATGCTGCATGGCGCGGCTTGCGCCCACGATATTATCGAACCCGCGGCGCAGCAGCGAAGCGTCCACGCGGTGGATGCGCTCCAAAGACTTGAACCTTTTGTCCACGGCGCAGCGCACCACGGCAAGCAGTTCATCCGGGGTGAAGGGTTTGGGCACATAATCGAACGCGCCCTGCTTGATGCTTTTTACGGCATTGGAAATCGTGGAGTGGCCCGTGATCATGATCACCTGCGTGTCCGGGTAATGCTGCTTCACAAACTCCAGCATTTCCATGCCCGTGATTTCGGGCATGCGCAGGTCCGTGATCACGATGTCGAACTCGCGCGCGGCCAGCAGTTTCTGCGCTTCAGAGGCGCGCAGCACGGTTTCCACGGCGAACCCCTCGGCCCCGAGCAGGCGGCGGCAACTGCTGCACACCACGGGCTCGTCATCCACCACAAGAATGCTCATGGGGTTGTGGCCGGAGTCTTCACTCATGAGGGTTCCGCCTTGTCCACCGGGATCGTGATTGTGAAACACGCGCCGGACCCAACATCGCTTTGAACGCGAATGCGACCGTTGTGCTTTTTGATGATGCCGTAGCACACGGCCAGTCCCAGGCCCGTGCCCTTGCCCACTTCCCTGGTTGTAAAAAACGGATCGAAAACCTTGTCCAGATTCTCGGGCGGGATGCCGCATCCTGTGTCGCGCACGGTGATGATAATGGTATCGGCCGGGGCGTCGAATTCCGTGCCCACGGTGATGGTTCCTCCCCCGGCCATGGATTCGGACGCATTGAGCAACAGGTTCATAATCACCTGTTCCATCTGGTTGGAATCCGCCATGGTTTCGGGCACGCGGCTGCTGAGGTTCAGGTCGATGCGAATCTGATTGAGCAGGATTTGTTTTTCCACCATGGACACGGTGCGCTCGATGATGCGGTTTACGCCCGCGAGGCGTTTTTGAGGGATATTTTCACGCGAGAAATCGAGCAGATTGCGCAGCAGGTCGCGGCAGCGCGTGGTTTCGCGCACCACCACGTGGGCGTCCTCGTGGCTGGGGTCATCCTCAGGAAACCGCTTGAGCAGGAAGTGGCCGTGCATGAGCACGCCGGTGAGCGGATTATTGACCTCGTGCGCGATGCCCGCGGCCATGCGGCCCAGGGCCGCCAGTTTCTCGGATCGCATCAACTGCTGCTGGGTCTGCTTGCGCAACTCCTCGTCGCGCTCGCGCAGGGCGGTGGTCATGGAATTAAAGGCTTTTTCCAGGGCGCCCAGTTCGTCGTGCGAGTCCACGCGCACATTCACCGAGAAATCGCCCTCGGAAATGCGCTGCGACACCTTGACCAGGTAATTTACGGGGCGGGTGATCTGGTTGGCGGCGAAATTGGACACAGCCAGCACCAGCCACATGCCCAGGATGGTGACGCCGAAGAACACAAGCAGGGTGCGCGTGCGCATGTCGATGAATTTGCGCTCGAGCAAACCCACGCCCAGCATGCCCACGATGCCGCCGTTCTGGTCGCGCACAGGCTCATACGCGGTCACATACCAGGCATCCAGCACGAACACGCGGCCCGTGTAAGTGCGGCCCGCATCCAGCACGCGCTCGCGCACGGCCCTTGGCACGCGCGTGCCCAGGGCGCGGGCGCCGCTTTGGTCCGTCACATTGGTGGCCACGCGCGCCGGGCCCTGGAATATGGACACGCGGCCCATCTCCCGCCCTTTATACGTCCTGCCCCGGAACAGGGTTTGGGACATGCGGTCCACCAGGGCGGCGTTGCCGTTGATCACATCGCCCCCGTAAATCACGCCCAGAATCTCGCCGCCGGGACCAAGGAACGGGGCCGCGGCCTTGAGCGCCAGCACCGGGCCGCTGCCCGGCGCGCGCAAACCCTCGCGCTCCAGGCCGGCGCGGGACACCACAGTCACAGCCGCGGCTGCGCGCCGGGTTTTGAGGACTTCGGCTACAAGCGCATCCCCGGCCTGGTCGTCGCCGAACGAGGACGCACCGCCCGCGCGCGCCGCCACCCGGCCATGCGCGTCCGTGATGGCCGCGATCTGCATAAATGACGCCCGGCGCAGTTCCTGGAGCCCGCGCTGCAACTCGGCGCGATCCCCCTGCTCCAGGGCGATACGGAATGAAGTGTGATACGTGGACAGGCGCACGGAATTCTCAATCAGATCCAGCCTGTTTTGCAGCATTTCGCGCGCCGAACCCAAATCCGTGCGCACACTCTCCTGCGCCTGGGTCATGACGCCGCGGCTGATGAGATACGTGCCGATGACCGTGGAGAACAGGCCGGTGAGCCCGATGATAACCGTATATCCGAAAATGAGCTTGGCTTTGAGCGATATCTTCATGCGCGGCGCCCCCACGCGCGATTAGGGCGCACACAACGCCCTCATCGCATTTATGATTATTGCATGCAATTTCTCTGCCAGCATGCCACGAACGCAGCGATTTTGCGGAGCAAACAATTCAACTGTTGTGAAAAAATCAGCAGCCGCAAAATGCAGGCGCAGGACATACGAAAAAAAACCGCCTTGCCAGCCCCGGTTTTTCATTGCATTTCATGTCATACGGATAATCATGCGCTCATTGAACAAGCCTGTTCCTCAGAAATTCAATTTGATTTTTATAAGTTCTTCTCAATTGCGCAATCAGGCAATCCGCCGCGCAACGTGCCAGCTTATTGCACAATATGGAAAAAAAATTTCCATGTGCCGTGGAATGACCACACCGCTGATCATTTGCAGTTTTGGATTGTAAATGTGTGTACGTTGCGCCGAGAAAATCCAATTGTCATAGGATTCGCCAACCGTTGCGTGAGGCAATCGCCCGGCATGCCGTTTGCCGGGCGATTGCCCGCCGGAAAGTTTTGGCAGATTCTTAAGAAACCCATTTTCAAAAGGGTCTTAAATCGTCGAAGACGCCGTTATCTTTTATTGGCTTTTTCGCCCTTGCCTTTGTTATCGCCGATGACAGGATTCTTTTTCATGCTCATGGAAATGCGGTTGCGGGCAAGGTCCACCTCCACCACAGTCACATCCACCTTTTGTCCCACTTTGACCACATCCATGGGGTCCTTGACGAAGCGGTCGGCAAGCTGGCTGATGTGCACGAGTCCGTCCTGGTGCACGCCCACGTCCACGAAAGCGCCGAACCGGGTCACATTGGTCACGATGCCCGGCAGGCGCATGCCCGGCGTCAGATCTTTTGGCTCGGCCACACCCTCGGCGAATGAGAACGCCTCGAATTTTTCGCGCGGGTCGCGGCCGGGCTTGGCCAGTTCATCCATGATGTCCTTGAGCGTGGGCATGCCGGCCTTGTCCGTAACATAGCGCTTGAGGTCGATGCGGCGGCGTAAGGCTTCATCGTTCATGAGATCGCGCACCGAGCAGCTCAGGTCCCGGGCCATGGCGTCCACGATGTCATAAGACTCGGGGTGCACGGCGCTGGCGTCCAGGGGGTTCACCGCATTGCGCACGCGCAAAAATCCCGCGGCCTGCTCGAATGCCTTGGGGCCCAGGCGGGGCACTTTGAGCAACTCCCTGCGTGTCTTGAACGGTCCGTTTTCGTCGCGGCGCGACACGATATTTTTTGCGAGCTGCGGGCCCAGGCCGGACACGTACGAAAGCAGTTGCATGCTGGCCGTATTCACTTCAACACCCACGGCGTTCACGCAGCTCATGACCGTGTCATCCAGGCTGCGCTTGAGCGCCTTCTGGTCCACGTCGTGCTGGTACTGGCCCACGCCGATGCTTTTGGGGTCGATCTTCACGAGTTCGGCGAGCGGGTCCATGAGGCGGCGTCCGATGCTCACACTGCCGCGCACCGTGACATCGTGTTCGGGAAACTCCTCGCGCGCGGCTTCTGACGCCGAATAGATGGACGCGCCGGACTCGTTAACCATGATAATGGGCACATTCTGGGGCAGGCCCAGTCCGCGCAGAAAAGCTTCGGATTCGCGGCTGGCTGTGCCGTTGCCCACGGCAATGGATTCGGGCTTATATTTTTCCACAAGCTCCAGGACCAGGGCCGCGGCCTCTTTGGCCTTGCCCGCGCCCGTGTGCGGATACACGGTTGTGTTGTGCAGCAGCTTGCCCTGCGCGTCCAGGACCACGACTTTGCAGCCTGTGCGGAACCCGGGGTCAAAGGCCAGCACGCTCTTCTGCCCCAGGGGCGGGGCCAGGAGCAGTTCGCGCAGGTTTTCCACGAACACCTTGATGGCTTCCTCGTCCGCGCGCTTGCGGATTTCCTGGCGCGCCTCGGTTTCCAGGGACAGGGACATGAGGCGCTTGTATCCGTCGCGCACAGCCATTTCCACGTGCAGGGCCGCGCGGCCATGATTTTTCACGAACAGGTTATTGAGGATGGACACGGCTTCCTCTTCGTCGGGAAGCACGCTGAGACGCAGCACGCCCTCGTTTTCGCCGCGGAACATGGCGAGCGCGCGGTGCGAGGGCGCCGCGGCCAGGGGCTCGCTCCACTCGAAGTAATCGCGGAACTTGGCGCCTTCTTCTTCTTTGCCGCTTTTAACCTTGGAGGTGATAGCCGCTTTTTTCTGGAACAGCCTGCGCACGCGGTCTCGCGCCACGGCGTCCTCGTTCACAATTTCCGCGATAATGTCGCGCGCGCCGCCCAGGGCTTCGTCCTCGTCCGGCACATCCTTTTCCGGATTTACAAACCGGGCTGCCTCGGCGCGCGGATCCGCATCGCCCTGCTCCATTAAAAACTGGGCCAGGGGCTCGAGCCCCTTTTCCTTGGCGATGATGGCGCGGGTGCGGCGCTTGGGGCGGTACGGCAGATAAATATCCTCGATCTGGGCCATGGTCCGGGCGTCGTTCACGGCCTTCCTGAGTTCCTCGGTAAGCAGGCCGCGCTCGTCCAGGGATTTCACGATGGCCTCGCGCCGCGCATCCAGCTCGGCGAGCTGTTCAAGCCGGTCGCGGATGCTGGTTATCTGGACTTCATCCAGGCTGTCCGTGGCTTCCTTGCGGTAGCGCGCGATAAACGGCACCGTGGCCCCGTCGGCCAGAAGCGCGGCCGTGCTGCTTACCTGGGTTACGCTGATAGAGAGTTCTTTGGCAATCTTGGCAATATGTTTATCGGACATGGAGTGCGCACCTTGTGCTTTCATTCATTTTTCAGCATGAAAATTATAGGGTTCCGCGATGATGATTCCAATGGATCCCGGAACGCATGGAAACCGTTGAGCAATTCATAACAGGGATGAAGAGGCGGGGCGTGAAGCCTGAGCGCGGACTGCGCCCGGCGCCTACCAGTCCATTTTGAATAAATCCATGAATGTGATAAACCACTCGCCGCCCACATTGGCGAACCGCGCCTTGCCCATAAAAGTCAGGGCCTGGGTCCCCTCGGTTGCGCTGAGTTCAAATTTGGCCTCAAACACATTGTCCCCAACGTGAGACACGCGCAGTTTGGACAGCTCGCACCCGGAGCGGGCCGCGTACTCGGATTCAAAACTTTCAAACGACGTAGCGGCCTTAAAATCGTCGCTGAGCATGGCGTACGCGGTTTCCAGGCGGCCCCGGTTGAGGCTGCGGAAAAATCGCGGAATCACATCATCGCTTCCCGGATACATGTCCTTGGCGTTTTGCCCGGCGGCGGCTTTATCGGGTTTTGAATCTTCATCCTGAGGTGTGGACGAGGCATAGTTTTCCTCCCACGCGCTGAGCCTGTCATTGTCCTTGTTCTCGCTTTGTGCGGTGATGTCCTCCACGGGTTCGGGCTCTGGTTCAGCTTTGGGAATGGGAATATCGCAGGCGTGGCGCACACTGGTGATATGGAACTTGCCCGTGTCGGGATTCAGAGCAAATATCCAGGAAACGGGCGTGATAAATTCCGTGTAATACTGCTTGAACCGGATAGCCACAGCGCCCTGGGGATCGTCCGGGGCCGCGGGTGCGAAGTATGGGAAGAACGAGCGTGCGTCCTGGAACGGGCGCGACACAGCGAAGGGCAAATCCTCGAGCACGCGGTGGATGGCTATTTCGCGCGGGCTGTCCGTGGATGCGGCTTTACAAAACTGCAGCGTCACGCGGGGCGCCAGGCGGCGGCGCACCCAGGCCGTGAGTTCTTCGGTGGGCTCGAACGCCTTGTCCGGCGTGGCGTCCGCGAACGGGCCGGCGGCGGATTCAAACAGCATGCGCGCGAACGCGAAAGCCAGCTCACAGCGCGGCTCGGGCGCCAGGCTCTGGGCCGGGGCATACCCGGGCACGGGTCGGTTCACAACCAGCCAGTCGGCGCCGTTTTCGGTAAAACGCTCGTCGCCCTCGGTGGTGGCGGCCACGCACGCGCCCGGCTCCACCAGGTCAAAGGCCTGCTGCACAGCGCGCGATTCCGACGACACATACAGGGGCATGGGCAGGTCCGACACCACGCGGTAATAGGCCAGGGGCGGGTCGGTTTCCACATACTGCGCGCCGTTCCATGCCAGGCGCGTGCGGAACATGCCGTAGCCCCCGCGCGGGGCCGGGGCCACATTATACACCCCCGTGATGTCGCGCAGGCCGCCTGTTTCCGTGGCGTCAATGCGCACCAGGAACGGGCCGGTCTCACGGTAAATAATGCGCCACCCATCATCCGCGCTGTCCAGGATCATGGCCGTCTGCACATCCATGCCCGAATAAAACGGCTCGAACAGGATCCACTCGTCCCCGGGGTCCCCGTCCAGGTTCACGGCCCAGCCGTGCGGCCGGAACTCGGGATCGATTTCATCCAGATTCTGCCCCAGGGTTGCGGAATAGAAATCAGCCACAAACGCCTGCAAATCCGCGGGCGCGCTTGAGAGCGCGGCGCTCGCACCCGGATCCAGGGCGCGCGGCGCAGCGGCAAATGCCTGCGCGGACGCCGCCAGCAATATGAGACACATCCAAATCCATGTTTTCATTGTTCAATGACCTCGATATTCAAATCAGTTACGGGAAACAGTTTACCCCAAAGCCGCGCATAGCGCCATGGTTTTGCGCGCAAGCAGGATCAACAAGGCGCAAATCAACGCCGTAACATATAAAGGAAAAGGGCTTAAGAATCTATAACACGGCGCACAGTGTTGCAGAGGCTGGCTATGACAAATGGTTTTTGAACAAATGCGCTGGCGCCTTGAGCCATAAGATCGCTGGCTTTGCCATCGGCGCTGTAACCGGATGAAAGCACGATTTTGACGCTGGGGTTCAAAGCCTTGAGTTTCTTGAACACAGCGGTTCCATCCATTTCGGGCATGATCATGTCCAGAACCACAAGGGCGATTTCATCACGGTGTTCCCGGTATATTTCCAGGGCCTCGGCCCCTGTATCTGCCTTGTACACAGTGTATCCCACTGTTTGAAAGATACGCTCGGCGAGCCTGAGCACGGCCGCCTCGTCGTCCACAACAAGGATTGTTTCCGTGCCGCAACGGATTTCATCACCGGCCGGGGCTTGAATTTGAACTTCTCCCTGCGGAGCCAGGGGAAT
>Ga0351861_1120_pt1 | contig 15801 bp, 11 predicted proteins | sample BONcelHFGM3001F9_FD_206795 | JGI IMG/M metagenome (GOLD analysis project Ga0351861, IMG submission 206795) | Enriched cells from coal bed in the Powder River Basin, Montana, United States - BONCAT cells FGM rep2 HSBNCT.FGM.300.1.F9 ...
GTAAAGATGATTTTAACTGCATATACCAGTTACCGTCATCGGCTTTTTGAAAATAAAAAATCATTTCCAGATCTTTAACTTCACCGGTATTAAGAACTTTAAAAATTGTTCTTGTTTTTACTTTTGATCTTTTCCCGCTGCTATCAATTTCTATTTCTTTAACTTCATATTTCATTATGTCCAGAAATTCAGGTTTTACAAAAAATTTTTCTTCAATTAATTTAGGTATATCCACAGTTTTTTGATCTTCTGCATTATGATAGGTTGCAGCTTTTTTAAAATCTTTAAATTCAATATCTTCAAGAAAACTTGTAACTTTACCTGAAAGAATATCTTTATCCTGATTTATTGCAAGATTAATATTACCAAGTTTAATACTGTATCGAGATCCTGCAACAAGAACCACAGCAGCTATTATTATTAAAAGAAATATTAAAATACCAAGCTTCTTCATGATTTTTACACTCCTTACTCTGAAAATTTCATTGATATAATAGATAAAATTAAAAAAACTATAGTAAAAAATAAAAGTATAAACATATCCTGAGTTATAATGGCATAATTTATTGTAGCACCTGTTATCTGTTTCATGCTTTCATAGCCCCATTTAACAAGCATCATTTTCTCTATCCATACAGTAATACCCTGATGTAAATCCGATGGTATAAGGATTTCGGAAAAGAGTATCTGAGGAATGATAAGTAATGGAACAAGGGCAACAGCTTTATCTTCATTTCCCACAACAGATGAAAGCAGTAAACCAAGTGATGTTCCACCAAGTGAACACATAAATAAAGATATGAAAAGCATCAATTTATTTCCCGGCAATCCTACATATTGATCTACTATTATAAGTAAGATTAAACATTGAATAAAGCTTAATACACCAAGGACGAGCATTTTTGAAAGAACATAGGAACCGGTAGATAGATTTACCATTACTTCTCTGTGGTAAACAGGTCTTTCCTTTACAATTTCTCTGCAGGAATTTATACAGCCGAACCATACGGCAGTAAGACAGATTACAAAATAAAGAGTTTTATCTGCATCGGTATTTTTCCATGCCAGAACTATAAGTGCCGCAATAATAGGTGACTGTAAAAAAAGTATTAAAGTATTTTTTATATCTCCCAGTATTACGTCAAGATATCTTTCAGAAAGGACAGAGATCTGTCTTGTATCAAAAAGATTACTGAATTTTATACTCATAATGTTCCCCCCTTATTTTTGAGGCATTTGTCTTCCCAGAACCATTTTATCATATAATCCGGAATTTTGATAACTGCTTGCCCATGTTTCTCCGTCTGCTTCTTCAAGTTTTTCATATATTTCCAGGAATCTTGGTACCTGAAAATATTTCAGGGCATAATCAGGTGGACCGAAATAAGCAAGTCTGCCTCTCACCAGTATAACTATTAAATCCAGATAACCTACACTTTCCATTATATGAGTCGAAAGGAGAACAGTACGTCCTTCATTTGCAAGGATTCTGAAGAGTTTCATCATTTTACATTCAAGGCTGGGGTCCAGTCCTGAAGTAGGTTCATCCAGAAAAAGGAGAGGCGGCTTTGTAATGAGTTCAACACCTATACTCACTCTTTTTCTCTGTCCGCCACTCAATCTGCTTATATTAGTCTTTTTTCTGTCTTCAAGTTCAATAATTTTTAGAATTTGTTCAAGTCTTGCCTGTATATGTTTTTTATCTGTCTGTGGAGGCAGTCTCAATAATGCTGTATAATAAAGAGCTTTATATACAGACAGGGTTTTATGAATAATATCATCCTGTGGTACATAGCCTATAAGGGATTTAAATTTATCAATATTACTGTATAGTTCAAGGCCGTTTATATAAATTTTACCGACTTCTGCTTTTATATACCCGTTAAGAGATTTTATTAATGTACTCTTTCCACTGCCACTCGGGCCTAAAATGCCTATTAATTCTCCAGGATAAACACTGAAAGATATATCTTTCAGAAGCATACCACGAAGACCAACTTTTTTACCTAATTTTTGTATATCTATTCTCGTACCCTGTATTTTTTCTAACTCTCTCATTATGGTTCCTTTCTATGAATATCTCTTGAAGGCCATTTCTGAGCCATTCTATAAATTTCTCAGGTAACCTTTTTGTGAAATACATACCATTCAAGAGTTAATAATATGAGAACAAGAAAAGCCAGAATTTTCCAGAATTCTTTCCTGACTAACTTATTAATTGTTGAAGACCCGATACAGGTCTTCCCTATCAAAATTGTCTTTACAGGTTTTATATTGGATTCCATACTATCCATAAGGTTGGCTGCTATATACTTTTCTTCTTTTCCATATTTAACTCTATATATACCTGCATTAAAGGTATCTGAGAAATTTCTCTTTCCATCCATTTTTATCTCGGAACCTCCAGGTGTAATAATTTTTACATTATAATTCGATATTTTAATTGCATTTCCTGTTTTAATCACTTTTTCTGAAAGATCTGAACGATCTGAAGAAACATGATTGAAATACTGAATTATATTGGAAAATAAAATCGGGAAAGCCGGTCTGAGTATAAGATCTGAATTATAGATGGTAAAACCGATAAATATGGCTTTAACTTTTTCCTCTATAATACTGCATATAAGAGGAGTCTCTCTTGCTTCGAGTAAAACTTTTCCTGATGGTTCAGTAATTTTAAAAGCTTTTTCTATATGAATATCGGAAAAATCAACGAATCTCATTACAGGATGCTCTTTATCCCAGGCAATTACAGGAGGCTTCTCTATTTCACCTGTTATCTTAAAACTATCAGTATTTATTTTTGTTCCGAGAAAAACAAAATTGCCTCCTGTGATAACCGGCAGTTCTCCTCCGTCAAATATTACAAGATCAAATGTTTTTTCCGAAGAATTTTTCGAAGAATATGCAGAAGGATCTGATATAAAAACCTGAAGTCCCGGTAAGATGGCCAATAGATGTTCAAGAAAAGGATTCCCCCTGGTAACGAGTAATATTTTCATAAGGCCAGGAGGAGAAATTACAGCATAAACATTATTATCAAGAGATAAAGAGTCTTTAATATCGATTTTTACATTGACTTTACCTTTTTGAGCATTTATTCCCTGAAAAATTTCCCATATAATCTCCCCTTTGCCTAGACTGATTTTATGAGCATCAATAAGTTCATCTTCAAGGTAAAGTTCTGCAGAAAATTCTTTCTTTTCATCTGAAAAATTTCCTATTTCAACCAGCACCTCTATATCTCTGGAAAAAGGAGAGCTTCTTAAATTTATATTTGTTATACCTGCATTATTACAGCCAGTTCCAAATGGTAGAAATATTATATTCGGAACATTTCCCAGATCTTCTATCTGAGGGAAAGCACCATCACTCAGGAGAAATATCTTACCATCAGGATAATTTTTAAGACTGGCAGAGGCCAGTACAAGAGCATCTCTAATATTGGTGGAACAATCAAAAGGTTTTATAGCTTTTATAATTTTACTCAGATTTCCTTTATTATGAGTAAAAGTACTTTCTACTCTGGCTCTGGAACTTATACTTATAACCATCATCTGATCATTTGTATTCATCTGTTCAACCAGTTTGAGAGCACTGTTCTGAGCTTCCTTAAATCTGGTTTTTCCTGTTTCTATGGACTGCATACTGGCTGAATTATCTAAAATTAAGGCTATATGGTCACCGCCCTGAAATTTTGTATTAATATATGGTCTGGCCCTGGTAAATATAAGTAACAATAAAGCCAGAATCTGAAGTATTAAAAGAAGGTTATTTCTTAACTTCTGAAAAGGTTTATCAGCTCTTGCATCACTGAATGATTGAACCCATAGAAAAATATTTGACACAATTACAGGTTTTCTCCGTAATTTCAGCAGATAAAACAGTATAATAAGAGGAATAAGAGCGAGAAAAGAAAAAGCTCCAGGATAAATAAAATTCATCTGACCAGTTCCCCTCTTCTGAGACTATTCATTATGAGATTATCAAAAGGACAGTCAGTAGAAGTCAGTATATGCTGAAATCCCCTCTTAGCAGCAAAATTATAAAGATTATCAATATAGGCAGTTAAATTTTTCTTATAAATATCTATAATTGTTTGATTCAAAGTCATTTCTTTAACAATATTTGTTTCTCTGTCTATAAGCTTTATATTGCCGCTCATATCAGGGGAAAGCTCCTGAGGAGAAAGGATTTGTATGAGAAAGGGGTCGAATTTTTTATAAAGAAGAAACTTTAATCCTTCCTCATAGCCATCTTTGTCAAAAAAATCAGAGATTATTATAACCAGTCCTGGTTTTGAAAATCTCATGGCAAAATTTTTAAGAGCCTGATTTAAATGAGTAATTTCTCCCTGTTTAATCTTTTGAAGGTGGCGGAGTAAATTTAAAAACTGTCCTTTTCCCCTGGCAGAGTTAATTTCAATATGAATATTATTATCAAAAGTCATAAAACATAATCTATCCATATTGGTCAGTGCTATATAACCAAGAGAAGCAGCTAATTTCATACTATAATCCAGTTTGCCGGGGGTACCATAATCCATAGAAGCACTTGTATCAAGTAATAAATATACATAAAGATCTTCTTCTTCCAGAAATAATTTTAAAAATAACTTTTCCAGTCTGCCATAAAGGTTCCAATCAATATAACGAAGATCGTCTCCTGCTACATAATTTCTGTAATCAGAAAACTCCGGGCTTGTTCCTTTTCTTTTGCTTCTATGTTCACCTTTAAGGCTGCCCTTAAAAACTTTCCTGGAAAGAATACTCAGATATTCAAGTTTTCTTATAAATTCAGGCTCTAAAAGATTAATTAACATATTACTTACCAGAGTATCCCCCATTCAGGCAGGAGTAATCTTCTCTAACAGGTAAAAACTTTTTCTTACTTTTTTATCATGAATAAAAGTACAGAAATCAGTTATATAATATTTCCCGGTAAGATAAGAAGTAAATATGTCTCTTGTTTTATTTCTCCAGTCTATAGCTACATTAAAATCAATAGTTTTTATTTCCTGTATATTTGATGGTATCTCTACAAGAAATTTATTTTCATTACAATTCAATTCTATATTTTTTAACTCTAAAAGACCTTTCCTATTATAAAGAGTCTGTGTAATGGCAGGATAATCTGATTGGATAAGAGGAGAAATATTTTTTTCTTCTACTCTGTCTCTAACTCTATGAGTGTCCAGTTCCCATTCCACAAGGAATCTGTCTGTAGGCAAACCGTAATTTATCCCTCTGAATTCTCCATAATAATCTATATAATAAGTTTTTATTATAGCACCCAGTTTGTGTAAATTAAGATAGGCATTAGGGCTTTCAAGAGGATCAAATGTCCATTTAATCAGTGTAAAACCTCTTTCCTGAATTATTTTTCTCTGGAGAAGTTTAAGGTTATATCCTATATTTTTATATTTATACTCATCCAGAACACCGAGCATATGAGAATAAAGATAATATTTACCTTCAGAATATCCAAGAAATCCATAAGAATATCCTATCAGTGTTCCTTTATTATCAAAGGCTCCCAGTACGAGACCTGCATTTTCCTGTGCAGTCAGAAGGTGTCTTGCGGGAAATAGCTCTCTTTCAGAAAAACCCCATACTTTAAGCTGCAGGTCTTCACATAGCTTACATTCTTCTATACCTTTAATTTTTCTATATTCTATATATCCTATATTATTCATAGAATATTATTATAACATAGATAATATAAATTTGATCAGGATTATGGGATTTTTTTCGTGATGACAGGATGGTCATTAGCTTAAGTAGCGAGGTGTATGTAATATGCTCATTCCAGAATAAAAGTGAAGGTCTTTTTTCCCATCTGTATTTCATCATTATGCTTAAGAAGCATTTTAGTAGTTATACGACGTTTATTCAGATAGGTTCCATTTGTACTTCCAAGATCTTCTACGAAAAAATCCTGTCCTTCAAAGACTATTCTGGCCTGTCTTCTGGAAATAGAAAAATCCTCCGGAAAAGAAATATTATTTATACTTTCTCTGCCAATAGTTGTGGATTCCTGTAATTTAACAGGGAAGGTCTCCCCTGTATGCTTAATTAAAAGTCTGGCTGTGGAAGGAGGGAGGACTTTTGTTTCATCGGCTCTGGAAAGTATTTCCACAGGAATTATATCTACATGTTCCTGCTGAGGAATTATCTTTTCTACTACAGTTTCACTTTGCTGTGGTTGTTTTTGATAAACTGTTTTATCCTCCGAAGGAGTAGGAAGAACCGGTTTATGTTCCGGTTCAGGTATTTTAATAGAAGGTGGTTTTTGTTCTATAATAGCTTCTACAGGTTTTTCCTTTGCATAAGGTTTTGCTCCCAGGGAAGGATCTTTCAATATAGAATTTATATCCAGATAATCTGGATTCTGTGAGGCAATTTTCTGTAGTTCCTGAAGACCTTCAAACTTATCCCCTCTATTTAAATATGCTCTTCCCAGGTGATAACGAATAAGTTTATTCTGTTCATCCTGTTCAAATTTATCAGAAATTTTAAGAGCATTTTTCAATACCTGTATTGCTCCTGAAAAATCATAGGTACTGTAAAGGGATGCTCCGAACAGGGTATAGGTTGCAAGATCCATAATACCTGATGGTTCAAAACTGGAAAGCTGTGCAATTACATCTTTATATTTTCCCATTTCCATTTTAAAATAAGTAATTAAATATGAAACAGAGGAATTTTTTGGGAATATAGCTTCTGTCTGTTCCAGGGCAGAAATAGCTTCAGACCTTTTTCCATTTTCCCAGTAACTTATAGCTACCAGTAATGTAGCACCGAGTAATTCAGGAAATATACAAAAACTTGACGGAAGGTTCAGGTTCAGTTCAACATGAAATGACGGTAAATATTTCCTGAACTCTTTACCAAGAGATTTCTGACATAATAAAACCTTTTGAAAACAACTATTTGCTTTATCAAATTGCTCTGCTTCCAGAAGTATACACCCCATAAGAAAATAGGCATCACTGTATTGAGGATCTTTATTTAAGACATCAGTTAATCTGGTTAAAGCCTTTTGAGGTTTATTTTTAACTATATACCTGCAGACATCTGCAAAATATCTTTCAGCTGATCCTATGGTAATAGATTTCAATAAACCTATATCAAAGGGGTTTTTATCCTGAGATTCGAAAAATTCAACTCTGCAGCCCAGGCTTTTAGAAGGATCATATTTAAATACAGGTTTTCTGTAATAAAGTCCGGTAAGAGGTATATCTTTTGAAGTTTTTACCTTCTCTTTATCTCCTGTTAAGAGATCGAAAGGAGAATTAACCTGCCCTCCGATTAATTTTGTAGGATCAATTCTCTTTAAGAGTTCCCAATCCATATAGCCGCCTATCACTGGAAGGATGGTTGTATAATCCATCCTTCCAGGTTAATTTATTATGAAATTACAAATACAAATTCTGTCTGTCCTAATTGAATACGATCACCATTGTTAAGTGATTGCTGAATACCGGGATTTAAGCGGGGGCCTTCATTTAAAAATGTACCATTGGAACTGCCTAAATCTTCTATTAAATATTGTTCACCCTGTCTTATTATCTGAAGATGTCTTCTGGAAACATAGGAGTCAGTATCAACTTCAGTAAGGTCAAGATCAGGGAAGATATTATCTGCCGGGCTCTGTCTGCCGGCAATCATAACATCTGCTGTAAGGGGAAACTCTCTCTGACTTTTCTTTTCAATTATTTTAGCTACCGGTCTACCGGGGAATACTGGTGTTACAGGTGGAGATGGTTGTCCAGAATCAATGGGAGGTGGAATTACCGGTGCTACCGGCGAAGCTCCACTGAGAGACGCTCCGCAATCTGAACAAAAGGCTTCACCTAAATTATTTTCAAAACTACATGCCTGGCATGTAAGTTTTCCTCCTACTACAGGTGTAGGTGTTACTGCCACAGGAGGAGGAGCAACAACAGGTTGTGAGGATGCTACAGGTGCGGCTCCGGCAGCGGGTAACTTGGAACCACAGTCATCACAATAGGCAGAACCTTCTAAATTATCAACTCCACATACAGGGCATTTCATAAATCTCTTTCCTCCTTAAAAAAAATATTTTAATAAAATAAAAAATTCCTATATAGGTGGCAAAAAAGCATCATCTAACATTTGAGTTAATTTTCTTGTACCATATTCCAGTTTTTTAGTACCTGCAACAGATGTATTTACTCCCTGTTCTATATTTTTGGCTTCTTCAAGGAAGGTCGTAGCCAGATCCTTTTGCCCTCTATCTAACAGAGTTGTTGCTGCAGTTTTCAGAAGCTGGGTAGCTTTTGCATGTTCACCAATCTGTGCTAGCTCTAATGCTCTTGTCTGCTGCCTGAATACACTTACCAGATCTACCAGATTCATTACATAACTATCTACCATGCCGGTAAGACTGTAATCAGATGTATAGGCTATTACAATATCCTGAGCAATCTGTTTACCCTTCTCCCCTTTCATGATTACATCATACTCAAGGGAAGCCTGAGCAATCCTGTAGGAACCTGCCTGACGGGACGGCAATATGAGCTCATATAATATAGATTGAGGCTCATCTTTCTGGAGATCGCTCATTTTTATAGAATAAACCTGGTTTATAGCCTGAGTAGTACCCAGATCACTTATAAGAGGTTTAACCTTATATGCTCTCTTTACCTGAACATTTCTACTGAGTTTCAGGTGTAATGTCGGATTCTGTACAACTACAGACTGTACACCTTTTAACTCCTGAGCAAAAATATTAGGAATATCACTTGGTACATCTATATAATAAGATTTACCTCCTGTTGTATCTGCAATATCCATCATTAATTTTTGATTAAAATCATTACCTACGCCAAGAGTAGAGAATGAAATTCCCTTTGCTGCCTCTTCCCTGCATTTCTTCAAACACTTACTCTCAGCTACAGTAAGTCCATCAGAAAGTAATATAACATGATTTTTACGACTGGGAGAGTAATTTTTCATTACTTCATCACATGCAGCAACTATACCTTTAAACATATGAGTTCCGCCGCCAACACTTACATTATCAATTCTCTGAACAGTATTTTTTACTCCACCTTTGTCAAATATCTGCTGGCTTGGAACTACAACTCTTGCACGGTCCGCAAAAGCCACTATACTGGATATATCATCAGAACGTAACTGGTCTATAACATATATAACAGCTTTTTTCACATATTCAAGTTTTTCTTGAGCGTACATTGAACCGCTTTTATCAAGAACTAAGGATAAATTAAGAGGTACATGCCCTAATGAAGATTGTGCCACTGGCAAAACATCCACTAGCAGATAAACCAGCTTATCTTCACTGGTGACCTGAATATAACTATAGCTGAGGGTGCTTTTTAAATTAACCTCACTACCTGGGGTCACCTATTCATCACATCCTTTCAAAGATAAAAAATCAATTAGATTCTATGGAAACCAGCTGAAAAATAATCACGGTAATATTATCTTTTCCACCTCGTTCATTTGCCAGATCTATTAATTTTGCAGTAGTTTTATCGAAGTCTTTAGATCTGCTTACTAATTTATGTAGTTCTTCATTACTGAAATAATCCCATAAACCGTCACAACATATTAAAATTATATCGCCTGGTTCCATTTTTTCTTCATAACTATCAACCTCTACCTGAGGATTGGTTCCCAGTGCCCTGTATATAAGATTTTTCTGCGGTGAATTTTTTGCTTCCTCCGGTGTAAGCTGTCCCATTTTCAAAAGACGTCCTATAAGTGAATGATCTTCTGTTATCTGCCTTATTTCTTTGCTACTCATAATATATGCTCTTGTATCTCCAACATGGGCAATAAGAAGTCTATTTCCTATAAGCAAAGCTGATGTTATTGTAGAGCCCATTCCTTTTCTGGATTGTTCCTGCTGTGAATAATTATATATTTCTGTATTGGCATATTCAACAGCACTGGCAAGTATAGAGCTATCCAGAGGAAAAGAACAATTTCTATCAAGAAGAAGTTTTGAAATATTGGCAGATACATAACGAATAGCCATAGAACTTGCTACTTCTCCGTCTGCCACACCACCCATACCATCGGCAACTATAAATAAAAGTGGCTGAGTATATTGAGAACATTCATTCATAGTAAGCTGCATACTTAGCATACTATCCTGGTTTATCTCTCTTACTTTCCCCACATTAGTTTTCATAGAACCACGAATACGTATATATGCCCCTTTTTCTATATAATTTACAGGAGGCGTTTCCAGAACAGTAATCAAATCTCTTTCTAACTCCTGAGCAGTTTGATGTCTTTTTTCCTGAGTTCCTGAAAGAGCTTTCAATAGAAGCTTTTCAAAGGCAGGATAGGGAGTTTTTACACCTATATCTTTAAATGAGGGAAAAGTCATATATGGTCCCTGCTGGTCAACGCCAGGTTTATAACGTGTTACAAGTCTGTACATAATAGAAGCAAGGGAATATATGTCAGAAGTTTCATTGACAGCAACCTGTCCAATACCAAACCCTTCAGGAGCAGTAAAACCATGGTTTACCATTACGTCAATATTTGCTTCTGATTTTAATCTTGCTCTTTCAAAACCCGAAATTTTAACTTCCATATCAGGAGTTATAAGTATAGTACCTGGCTGTAAATTTCTATGTATAATACCATTTTTATGAATATAATCAATAGCATTACACAGAGATATACCCCATTTCATTACCTGTATTTCATCAGGTTTAAAATCTTCCTTTAAAATTTTATCAGAAAAACTTTCTGTAGAAAAGAACTCTTCTACAAGATAAGATCTTCCTTTATCTTGAAAATAATCTAATATCTTGATTAAATTTTGATGTTCGAACTTTTTAAACAATTCGAAAATACGTCCAAAGGGATCTTCTTCTAAAGGAGCTGTAATCTTGGGTATTTCTTCACTTTCTACTTCTACGTCTACAACAGAAGGCCTGGGCCTGAACTCATGTTCTAAAATTAAGACTTCTTTATTTATTTTTTTATCTACAGCTCTATATTTATTTATAACTCCTTTTTCTAATAGAGATACTACCTCATAGGTATCTTTCAAAATATTACCTTCTTCTTTAGGTAATAAATTAATAACATTCTCTGTAACAACACTGTCTTGTTTAAGATTTGCACCACAGTCGTCACAGAACACACTTCCATCGAGATTTTCTGTTCCGCAATCAGGACATTTCAAAGAATTATACCCGGTTAAATTATGCTACCAGACCATTTTTAAAGGTCCTAGCCCTTGTTAGCAAATCTAAAACCAGGTAAACACCCCCCTGTTAATAAATTTAAGGGCTTCATAAAAATACATTTTAACATATTTTAAATATAATTAAAAGATCTTTTTTATATTTCAGAAATGTGGACAGTAAAGTTATGATTGATAATCTGTAAAACTCTCCACTCAGTCTCTTTATGACCTTCCCTGCCAGAAAAGTAAATTTTACCACTTTTTCCCTGGTAAGGATATTTCACATCGAAAGATATCAGGTAAGACCTGATGTCTTCTCTACGAAACCCCCTGTCATTAATAGCTTCTTTTAATAAGATAAGAGCGTCATATACCTGTACTGTTCGTAAGGCAAAACTATCAGAAAACACCTCCCTGTACCTTTTTGTAAAACCTTCTTCATCTTTTAATAAAGGAGAAAGACATAAAAGGCCTTCTGTTACATCATTTTCATTTGATATTAATTGCCCGGACATAGCCCAGTGCCCTGTAACAAAAATAACATTCCTATCTTTCTTCCTGATTTCCAGTGCAAGTTGTTTTATCAGATAAGGTGAAGAAAAGAATAAAATAACTTCCGGTTTACTTATAGTCAGACTATCTAATATTCTATTTATTTCTTTCTGTTCCGGGACAATATCCCCTCTGACTAAGATTTCATTTATTATAGTTCGTTCTTTTGATAAAATTTCCTCTTTAAAAATATAATTTAACTCGAAAAAATACGGGTTTTGAATGTCATAGATAATAGCAATTTTCTTTTTATTTAGCTTTTTGTATATTAAATTGTATATAGCTTTTAATTCACTTCTCACATCAGGAGATAATCCAAATGTAAAAGGTCTGTCATTCTGAGGTTTTATCATAGGTAAACAGGGAGAGAACTGCAATAGACCTGAAGCCCTTACTAAAGGTGCAACAGACATATCTACCGTATAATCATCAGGACCAATCACTGCTGTAAGATTTTCTGAATTTATATGGCTCATATTATTAAATGCCAGATTTACATCAGAAAAGTCATCTATTATATCAAGTTTTAACATTTTACCTCTTACGCCGAGATTAGAATTTATCTCTTTCTGAGCAAGGAAAGCGCCTTTCATCATATCCTCTCCGTCAGAACTATATTTACCTTTTCGTGATACTATTAAACTAATATAGAAATTATCATTACCATTAATGGCAATTTCTATATTGGATTTAATTATCATAGCTTCAGGATCACAGGGAGAAGTTTTAAGAGCTTCCTTTATCAGGCCAATTGCCTCTGAAAAATTTCCGTCATGGTATTTTATCAGAGCCTGTTCTTTTAGATTTAAAGTTTCTGTAACGGGAGAAGGAGTTGCTCCGGGAACAGAGACAGGATGAATACTGGGTATAAAAGACAAATATTTTATAATCCATGGAGGTTTTAAATAATATAATATAACAGGTAAAGCAATAAATAACATAATAATAACAATGGTAGCAATGAGAGATTTTTTCTTTTTACTGGTAGAAATTTTATTCTCTTTTTTTTCTTCTATATTAGCTTTATCTATTTTACCTGGTTCATTAACTTTATCTTTCTCTTTTCCTGCCTCTTCTTTCTTATGAGGTTCAGTTTTTTCTATAAAATTCTCTGCCTGTTTAACGGCAGGAGATTTTACCTGACCTGACAGATCTTTTTCCTGAAGAGCCATCCTTTCTGTCTCTACTGCATTGATTGCAATAGTAGGAGGCTGAGTCGACAGAGGAATATGTTTGGATTTTCTCAGCTTTTCATCATAAAGAGATTTTAAATCTCTTTTTAATTCACTCACTTTTTGATATCTTCTTATTGCTTCAAACTGAGTGGCTCTCTGTATCATTCTTTCCAGTTCAATAGATACATCTTTATTTATTGTTCTTACCAGTGGAATTTTAAAAGGATTATCTGCTTCAGCAGGATCTCTTTTTGTAAGCAGCTGATGTAACGTCACTCCAAGAGAATAAATATCAGACCTTTCATCAGTCTGACCTTCTCCGAACTGCTCAGGAGGAGCATATCCAAGGGAACCCATCTGAATTGTATCTTTTTTCTTACCTGGCTTGAAAAATCTGGCAATTCCAAAATCAACTAACTTTATATTGCCTTCAGGAGTAACAATAATATTGGATGGTTTAAAATCTCTGTATATAATGGGGTGAGGTTTTTGAATATGGAGGAAATAAAGTGCCGTAGCCATCTGAGTCCCCCATTTTAAAACAAGTTCTTCAGGAAAAGGATTTGCGCTTCTGTCAAGTAATTTTCCAAGATCCTCACCTTCAATAAATTCCATTACCAGATAATAATTTCCCTTTTCTTTAAAGTATTCTTTTACTCCCGGTAAATTAAGGTGGTTTAATCCTGATAAAATTTCTGCTTCCATTTCAAAATGTTTCGTAGCTTTTTCCTGCATTTCTGTCTGTATCTGAGTTAATCTCATTTCCTTTAATGCCCATTTTTTATCACTTTCCCTGACCTCAGAACACAGGTATATAGATCCCATGCCGCCATTACCAATGACTTTAATGACTTTATATTCTCCCTTGATTATATCTCCTGCCGATAGCATAATATTTCACCTCAACCTGCCAGGCTGGCATGTAATACTCCTTTTACCATTACAAAGTCTCCCACAAAAAGTTCAATAGCTTCATCAGCAATTACTTTAATATCAAGAAGGCTTCCTATTAAAAAATTATATTTGTTCAAAATTCTCTCAACTTTACCACCTATAATAATAACACAATCACCAGGATCAAGTAAATCACAGAAAAAATCACTATATTCTGTCTTTGTTATTTCTCCATGTTTCACATAGAGATCAACAATACAGTGGGTTTCTTCTATAAATAAATCATTACTTTCACATCTTAATTTTAAACCTTCTATTTTAAGTGTGACTTCTCCTTCCTGCAAATTATTATATTCTTCTGCTTTTTCTACTCTGGCAAAATATGACATTTTTTTAATCGTGACGCGTGACGCGTGACGCGTAACGGGTCATAAGTATATTCATAATGGTATATATTTACCTCCATGGATTTTTACAACTATCCAGTTGCTTGAATCTCTCTGGCCGGAAAAATTTATTTCCCCTGTTAATCCCCTGAAGGTTTTACGTTTACCTATCTCTGAAAGATTCTTCTGCAGATTATTTCTATCCACTGAGCCTTTCACAGCACAGGATATCAATTTTATACTATCATATGCCTGAGCTGCAATAGGATTTGGAGTACCTCCACCAAAAAGTTTTCTGAAGTCCTTTACAAATTTTACTGATTCTCTTGAAGAAATATGGGGATGAAAAAAAGTTGTACAGATAAGTCCCTCAACATATTCTCTTCCCTGATTTATCATTTTCTGTGTGTAAAGGGCGTCTCCTCCCATTATATACCCCTTAAACCCTTTTTCCCTCAGTTGTTTTATCATGTATAAAGCCTGAATATCATAACCTGCTATAAAAACTAAATCGGGAGATTTATTTATTATATTTAATATCTGTGAAGTAAAGTCAGTCTCATTAAAACTATAGTTTTCCTGGGAAACAATATTTAAATTATTTAAAGAATATTTTTTAAAAAAAGATGATAAACTGTTTGAATAAGGATCATATAAATTACACACAATAGCAATATGTTTTACTTTTAACTTATTCCTGGCAATCTCTGAAAGAGTTTTTGCCTGTGATATGTCACTTCCGCATGTTCTGAAAATATAAGGACCCATATTTGATATAACCGGGTTTGTAGATATGGGAGATATATTTGGAAGTTTACCTTCATTATAAATTTTACCTGCTGCAAGTGTACAGGAACTCCTCCCATGACCTATTACTATGGAGATTTTACTATCTTCTACGAAACTATGGGCTACTTCCTTTGCTTTATCAGGATTGGAATTGTCATCTTTTATTACAATAACAAATTTTAAATTTCCTTTACGGGAATTTATTTCTCTGATTGCCATTGCTATACCCTGCATTACAGCCTGACCGACCTGACTGTCATCACCTGTAGCCGATATTCCAAGTCCTATATATAATTTCTCACCTTTTTCCATTAAAATATAACTGTTAGAAAGATATATACTGGCCTCTCCATCTCCGGGATAATTTAACATATGTCTTTTAAAGAGAGAAATAGCCCTGGAATAATCTCCTAAATTATAATAATAAAGTGCCCTGTTTTTGTATCCTTCCGGTTTAATAGGTAATAATTCATTCTGCTCCGGAACTTCATTATCACTTAATGTTGAAACAGGCAATATGCCGGATAAACGACCTGTATTTATTATAACAACAATTATAATACTGAATAAAAGTAATAACATGAGAGAAGGTTTTAAAAAAAATCCATCTTCAGACCTGCTCATTACATCTTTCTTCCAGGAAGAATTAACAGGCGAGCTACCGGCAGATAAAGTCTCTTCTTTAAGTATAATATTGTTTTCTAAAGATGACGGATTTTTACTTGCTTTTTTCCGGCATGTTTCAGCTTCCTGAAGATCGTCCTTGACTTTACCATCTTCAGGCACTGGAATAAAATTACCTTTAA
>Ga0351861_1126_pt1 | contig 15543 bp, 16 predicted proteins | sample BONcelHFGM3001F9_FD_206795 | JGI IMG/M metagenome (GOLD analysis project Ga0351861, IMG submission 206795) | Enriched cells from coal bed in the Powder River Basin, Montana, United States - BONCAT cells FGM rep2 HSBNCT.FGM.300.1.F9 ...
TTTACTTTTACCAGGGCCTTTAGGTCTTCCCAGTTTGAAACCTTCTCTTTTCATTACTCTTAGAGCTTCTTTAGTTCTCTGGCTGATTAGTTCTCTTTCAATTTCAGAAGCCATAGAAAATACCATAGCGATTATTTTGGATTGAATGGAACTGTCAAGTTTCCAAATCCCTTTTACAGAGTATATATTAATTTCTTTTTGTAAAGCAATAGATAAAATTTCCACACATTCCAGCATAGAACGACCCAATCGAGATAATTCACTTACAATAAGATTATCTCCTTTTTGTAATTCCTCTAAAACCTGTGCTATTTTGCGCTGTTTCCAATGAACCTTTCCGGAAACTTTTTCTTCTACCCAGTGTACGGTTCCTAAATTATTATCATTAGCAAGAAAAATTATATCTGTTTTATTTTTTTTCAAATCCTGCTCTTGTGTAGATACTCTGAGATAGCCAATTGTTTTCATATTTATAACTCCAATTCTCTTTAAAAGCATTTTTCACAGAAAAAATATAATAATTATTATATTATTTCCAGTGATTTTTTGAGAATATTTCTTATATTATAAAAGATCCTTTTTACGATAAGAATGATGGGAGAGGTAAAAATGAAAGAAACAGAAAGAAGATTGACTATACTTACCAGAAATGAACTTCAGGAACTGTATGGTCTGCCACGTTTTACAGATGAAGAAAGAGTAAGATATTTTTTTCTGGACCAATCAGAAATTGAAGAATTAGAAAATTTTCGAACAAGTTTATCCAAAATTTATTTTATCTTACAACTGGGATATTTCAAAGCAAAAAAGAGATTTTTTGTATTTCAATTTCAAGAAGTAAAAGATGATATTTATTACATTTCTCAAAAATATCGCTTTAAAGAAGAAGAAATAACAAAAACGATACTTGCAAAATCCAGTAAAAAAAGATCAATATAAAATCATTCTGAAACTTTTAGACTATCAAATTTGTACCCAGGAAAGAAAAAAAGAACTTCAAGAGAAAGCTTTTTACCTGGTAACCATTCATGCAAAACCCATTTATATTTTTAAAGAGCTTTTCAACTATCTGGAAAAAGAAAAGATTATAGTGCCAGCTTACAGCACAATGCAGACTATTGTAAGTAAAGCTATTACAAGAGAGAAAGATCGACTGGGAACTGTCATTATGAAACAACTTTCGGAAGCAGGACAGAAGATTTTAGATGATCTTCTTATTTCTGAAGAAGGCTTGCATAAAGTTACACTTTTAAAGCAAGAACCCCGAAATTTTGGGCATAAAGAAATGTCTCAAGAAGTCGAAAAGAGAGAAATCACAAGGGAAATATATTATATTGCCCGTAAATTCCTGAAAGAGATAGGGATCTCAAATGAAAACATAAAGTATTATTCATCTCTGATAAAATACTACTCTGTATACAAATTAAGAAGAATGAAGAAAGAAATAGTCTATATTTATTTAACTTGCTTTATATTCAATCGTTACGAAAAGATTAATGATAACCTGATAAATGCTTTTATTTACTATATAAATAAATATACAGATGAAGCAAAAGACGAGGCAAAAGAAAAAATCTATGAGTATAAAGTAGAAGGCAATAAACATCTAAAAAATGCAGGTAAAATTTTGAAACTTTTTGTTGATGATACTATACCGGAAGAAATTGAATTCAAAAAAATCAAGGAATTTGCTTTTACTATTATAGAAAAAGATAAAATCTCTTTTCTATCCTCATATATTTCTAAAACAAGGTTTGATACTATTGAGTATGAGTGGGATCATTATGTGGAATTGGCTCATAAGTTCAAGATAAATTTACGATACATTTTTATTAATATTGACTTTGAAAATCATAATAAAGAAGATTTCCTTATGAAAGCAGTAATATTTCTGAAAAAGGCATTTACAAATAACAAAAGTTTAAATCAGTTCTCATCTACGGAAATTCCCTGTGAATTTATAACATCAAAATTCAGAAAATATCTTTATGAAGATAAAGTTATAGAAATAAATGGAAAATTTGTAAAACGTAAAGAGCTAAATGTTGATAAATATGAATTCTCCATATATCGCCTCTTAAAAGACAAATTAGAAGCGGGAGAAGTCTTTATTAGCAGTAGCCAGAACTTTAAAAGCTTTGAAGAGGATCTTATTGATAATACAACCTGGCAACAAAAAGAGGAACTCATACGAAATATTGATATTCGTTATTTGTATGAGCCTGTTGATAATCTATTGAATTCTTTAAGAGAAGAACTTGATAATAAAATCTATACAGTAAATAAAAGAATTCAGGATGGGCAGAATCCTCATATTAAAATTACAGGAAAAGGAGAGAATCTTAAATGGACTCTACCATATAAAAAGAAAGAAGAGAAAACAAATGATCCTATGTATGCTCATATAAATCAAATTGGAATTAGTGATGTGCTCTACTTTGTAAATGAAAAATCTGGTTTTATCTCCTCATTTACTCATATTTTAGATAGATTCATCAAGAGTGAAGCACATGAACACAAAATTTCTGCCTGTATTATTGCCTATGGAACAAATATGGGTCTTGGCAAAATGGCAGGGATTTCAGATATTAGCTATAATGAATTAAGCCATACTGCCAATAGCTTTATTAGACCTGAGACTCTTAAAGCTGCCAATGATAAAATAAGTAATGCTATAGCGAAGCTGCCTGTCTTCAAATACTATAATGTTCAAGAGGGTATTATTCATTCCAGTAGTGATGGACAGAAATTTGAGACACAATTTGAGACTATAAATTCCCGGTATTCTTCTAAATACTTCGGACTAAATAAAGGCATCTCTTCTTATACTCTGGTAGCCAACCATGTTCCTATAAATTCTAAAATTATTGGCGCAAATGAACATGAAAGCCATTATGTCCTGGACTTACTTTTTAATAATACTTCTGATATTATCCCCTCTATGCATTCAACAGATTCTATGGGAATAAATCAGATAAACTTTATACTTCTTTATTTATTTGGATATATGTTTGCTCCACGTTATAAGAATTTAAATAGTAAATCGAAAATGATTTACAGCTTCAAAAGTATAAATGAATATCAGGACTTTCTTTTTAAACCTATTAGAAGGATAAAAACCGAAATCATAAAAGAAGAATGGGAAAATATTCAGAAAATCATAGCTTCTCTCGCTTTGAAATCCACAACTCAAAGTACAATTATCAGAAAATTAAATTCTTATAAAAGAAGAAATAAAGCCAAAAAAGCTCTTGTAGAACTGGATAACATTATTAAAAGTATTCATATCCTGAATTATATTGATTCTATCGAACTAAGACGTATTATTCAAAAAGTTATTAATCGAGGAGAAAGTTATCACAAGCTGAAAAGAGCTATTCGTTATGATAATCTTGGGAAATTCAGAGTCAAGACTGATGTAGAACAGCAGGTATGGAGTGAATGTACCAGACTTATTGCAAACACTATTATTTTATACAATGGTATTATTCTTTCCGGTCTGATTGAAAATGCTGAAAAGACAAAAGATTATGAAAAAATTGATTTAATCAAAAAAATATCACCTGTAGCCTGGAGGCATATTAATCTTTATGGAAGATATAAATTTCATAAAAAAGAAAATACAATTGATATTCAAAAAATTATTGATATTTTGGAAGAAAAGTATTTGACTTAAAAATCCTACCGGCCTTTTCGAGGGGTTGGGCAAAAATACCCACTATCAAATTTGATGAAAATATCCTACCTCATATCTGTCACATAAATACCTAATCGACTTTTGTGACATCACAAAATGTAAATATAGGACTTTTGTGATACTATTTATCTCTGTCACAATAACCTTACCTTTTGTGACAGTAGTAAATAATAGAATATTCTTTTAAAGGCAGTATAAGGCTTTTCTACCTTGTGGCTGTTTTCTGCACGAATCGTTTCCGTACCCCATACACTGTAATCTTCAAAAAACATCATCGCTAATTTAATTTCTTTATTAAGAGAGGTATAATCAGATTTGATATATTCTGTTTTATTATCCCTTAAAAATTTATCTACAACTATTTTTGTATCAATTAATTTTGTATTGTAATTTTCATTAGAAATATCCATTTTTGTTATTGTTTGAAGGGTTTCTAAACTTTCTATAGCTTCTTTTGCTGAAGAGACATAACTTTCAGGTATAGATGGAGTAGGAGTAAATATAGGTATAGGTGTAGGAATTGCCGTAGGTGTAGGAGCAGGCTTAAAGACATTACATCCTTCATTAAAATAAATAGCTGATAGAAGAATGGCTATAAGGCAGAATAAACTGATTTTTTTTATCACAATAACACCTCCCTTACTTGATTTTTTACATAGATCTCCCCTGTTTATATTCCTTTATGCTATAATGTATTCTTGAAAAAGGAATATATATTTCATATATGTATATATGAGAAGGCCACCTCGGACACTCACTTTGTAGGGCGGTGTTCCTGGGGTGAGCCTTTTCATATATACTTATTTTATAATTCCTATTCTGTAGTTTAACATTTCTATAATAATTTTACAAATTCCTTCTTTAATCAGGATCTATTCCCTGTAATTTCATCGACAGCTCCGGGCCTGTTCCAGTTCCTTAATTGACGAAACCTTTTTAAAATGTTATAAATAAAGAGAAGGAAGGTGATTTTATGGATCTGCTCATAAATAAAGAAAAAAAAATAAAAGAAATAGATAATAGCACAGATAATGAAGAATATTGGGAACAATGGGACAAAGAAATTGAGAAAGATTCAGAGGAAGGAAAATTAGATTTCCTGATTAAAGAGGCTATTGACGCAAAATTAAAAGGTTATTCAAAATCTTTATAAATGCATTTAACAACACCACAATTCTGGATACGTTTTAACAACCTTCCTGAGAATGTTCGGAATTGTTCAAGAAAAAACGTTGAACTCTTAAAAGAAAATCCATATCACCCATCATTACACTTTAAAAAAGTAAAGGGTTTTTGGTCTGTTAGAGTAGGTTTAAATTACAGGGCGTTAGCTATCGAAGAAGAAGGAAATTTTAGATGGATATGGATCGGAAGTCATAAAGAATATGAACAGATAATTAAATCCTTATAACTTACCATAATTTCCACCAAGGTCTTTTACTCAGTTCCAGTTCCTTCCTCCATGTTTCTGCAATCTGTTTCTTTTCCTCTTCAGCCTCTTTCTTTACCTGCTCCAGCTCCTGCCGGTGAAGGTCTTTCTGTTCCTCCTGTCGAGCCTCCAGTTCTTTCCTGTGGATTTCCTCTGACTGTTTTAATTTCTCCTCCTGCTCCTTCTGGATGGTCTCGACCCTGGACAGGAGATCAGCTTTTTCCTTCCGTTCCATCTCTATTTGAATAATCAGGTCTTTCTCTTTCTCCTGGTTCTCCTTCTGCATCTTCTCTATATAGGCTTTATCTGGCAGGGCTTTTATCTTCTCCTGTAATTCCTGATTTTCCTGTAACACTGTTTCAAGCCTGGTCTTTAAGAAGGTGTTTTCCTTCTCCACAGCTCCCAGCTTATAAAGTGCCATCTCTTCAATAGGTCTCATTAATTCTGCCTGTTTTGTGGTAAAGAACTCCTGTATTACTTCCTTTAGTTCCTCCTTCATTGCAGATGGATTGACATGGATTGACATGTCATTACCTGTATTAACATGGCTTGCCGTAGGTTTCGACATGTCTTGACATGTCTTTCCAGTTATATTAAAAACTCTCTCTAATTCTGCTTTTTCTACTGTCATTACCTGCTTGCCATTGTATTGACATGGCTTGACATGTAATTTCCCCTTCTTAATATACCGGTGAATTGTATTCTGACATTTGCCTGTTATCTGTGAAGCCTCATATATTGTAAAAAAATCATTACCTTCCATGATATCCTCCCAGCTCTGGAAATAATAAAACAGGTGAATTGCCCTTTGTGAGAACATCTTCACCTGTTCCATGTAACTATTCCACAGGAAGAAAAGAAAATCCTCCATGGTAAGGATCCCCGGCTCCTATGGTGCAGAAGTTTTACTCCCTGCCCTGGGTAGATCTCCTATTTTAAAAGAATAGCTTCCTGACTAAGTTTCTTCTATGGTGACGGTCCATATCTCCGGATTAACGGACCTTCAGAGAGTGTTCTTTCCTTTACTGTGTCTATGTCTTTTAAATTGCACAGATCCTGCCCTGGATAGTGCCCTTGAAAAACTGCCATTTAACGGGCTTTTACCGCTTTCATAGGAATTGATATATATTATTTCTATGGCCTGAGTGCCGGCAATATGGCCTGTAACCGGTCTAAAAGTCCTCTGAGTGCCCTATTTCCACAGTTATAATTTACTGTGAACAAGCCCTTTAAAATTGTAGATCATAGGTGTTTTGAAGGTGTTTAGGCTTTATGGTACAGGTCCATCAGGTATAATAGGAGGACCTTCTGAAAATGTTCTGCCGGGCCTCATGGCATAAACAGATCTTTACACTGGAAAATAAGGAGTATTTTTGCCAATACACACACAGTCATGACGTATATCATGATTGCATTTTCACAGAAGAAAAATGTATCATATAATCCTTGTTCTGTAACAGTTTTCTTTATCTTTTACATTCAAACAAGTTTACTGTCAGTAAATATCTTTAAGTATATTTAAATATCGCTTCTTTTTGAGTATAATTGCCTGTCTAAATATCTTTTATAAAATCTAAGTCTCCGACCTATCTTGACACATTTCAAAGTGCCATCTGCGACTCTTCTATAAATGGTCGCCCTGGAGAGTCTCAAACGTTCCATGACTTCCTCTGTAGTGAGGAACTCCTTCTCTTTTGCAATCCTTGTAAACTCTTTGATATAATCTCCACATTTCATATTTAACACTTCCTTTAACAATATAATAACAGCTCCCACAGTAGATAACATTCCGGTAAAGAAATAATCCCATATTTTTATAGATCTTTTTATGGCAGTAATAACAGGTATATCCTGTGTAATGGCCTTTTAACTTCCTTGTTACCTTCCCTTTTTCCATAGGTGTTAATGCTTTATTCATTTTGTGTATCCACCTTCCCGTTAAAATGGTGCTTCTTCAAGTTCTTCTTCCACCTGTAGCATAAACTCATGGCAGATGTGATCTGTCACTCCGTCATAATCCATAATAATTCCCTTTGAACATTTATAAAGACCTGTGAAGGTATTTAAACATATTGAAAATTTACAATCAGCACATTTTACTTTTTTGCTATATAGAGTGTCACCAGTGTCACCTTTCACCTTTCCCTTATCCTGTAAGGGTGAAAAGGTGACACTCTCTTTTTTAGGTGAAAGTGTCACCTGTGTCACCTGAGTGTCTATATCATTATTAATATTTACTGACACAGGTGACACTGATGACACTGATGAAATTACTGACACAGGTGACACTTTAAAGTTATCTTCTTTATAAAGAGGATGTATGTCATAATTTCCTAAAGAAACTTTTATCAATTTCCTTTCTTCCTCCATAGCTAACAGCATATTCTGAATATTTTGACGAGACTTTCCGGTAAGATAAACTAAATCTTTTACCTGTGTTGCCCCTCTTCTTTTTAATATATCTATTATTTGTTGTCTTGATTTACTCATATTAACAAATCCTGCTTCTCCCATGATCTCCCATGAGAATAAATCTCCATTTAATCTTAATGCTAAATCCTCCACATCATCTATATCTCTACCTGTGACTTTTAATACAGCTTCCTTCTCTGATCTATTCTTACTCAATACAAGCACCGTATCAGCAACGCCGGTACCTCCTGACGATCCAGTTACATTATCCACAAAATCAATAGCTTCTTGTTTCTTAGTATGGGTGATAACTAAAACTGATACATTCTTTTTCAAATAGATCTCATGTATTTTGCTATATAATTGAGTGTCTACTTCATAGCAGTTACCTTTATAACTGGGATTTTTTACCCTGCCGATTGTATCAATTACAATAAATTTTACTTCAGGATGTAAATCAAGATAAGAATTTAACTGCTCAAATCCTCCCTTTTGGAGAGGAAGAAGGGAATTAAAGAAAGTGAAGTTATCAGGTATATCTTCCTTATCCTGTATCATCTGATTTAAGTTAGGTAAAGTTCTTTTCTTTAATCTTCGTTTATGGTCCTCCAGTGCAAAGTAAGCAACATTCGTTTTCTCTGTAGAGAGCTTCCCTAAAGTAGTACAGCCTTTAGCAATAGAAAGGGAGATGTTTAATGCAAAAATACTCTTTCCTATTTTTGGTTTGCCGGCCAATATAGTCAGGCCCTCTGGGAGTATATCCTGTATCAAGTATTTTATAGGTGGAAATTCTTCTGCCATAAGTTCCTTTAAAGTAAATCCTACCAATGGAGGATATTCTTCCTTCTTCTGCCCTGGTTCCTGGGCCGGTGACTCTGGTAATGGGCCTGTTTTAACAGCCTCCTGGATATCTATAAATAGATCCTTAACTGTAGACATATCTAAATTAAATCTCTTTGATAATACCTCTCTGTAATGTTCCTGTGTAATGGCATCCATAGTCTGAATAGTCTCTATTATGTCTTTACCTTCCAATAGATTATTTAATTCTGTCTTTACTGTATCCTGTGGTATAGAATTAATCAGGAAGTTTATTAAAGATATTCCCTGACTGCATAACTGGAAGAAATCTTCTGCTGTGTACTGCTTGAAATAATCTGCAAGGTCAAACTTTTTTACTCCGTCTATCCTGGGAAGTGTCACGACCTTTACATTCTTTCCTTCTTTTATTAACTGTTTAGCTGTTTCGACAGCTCCCTTTTCCCCGGGAGAATCTGGATCAGGGACTATGTATATAGTTTCAAACTTCCTGACAGTTTTACACATTTCCGGTAATTGTTTATCTGAAAATTTGACTGTAATAGGAGATATGCAGGGGATATTATTATTTATGGCAAGAATAGCATCAAACAGCCCCTCGGCAACAAGAACAGAGTTTTTAAACTGTGGATTTTCAATACTCAGTGAGTTTATACCGAATATTTCATTCTTAATAATTCCATCTTTTTTTAATTTCAATTTAGAAAACCTATGATCCATTATTTCTCCTTCCATTACAGGAGTAAACCTTCTGCCGATAATATACCGGGCATGTCCTCCCATCTGGTAAGAGTAGGTGATTACAGGTACCTCTTTCTTTAACTCTTCTATCCATATTTTCATAGTAGGAAAAATAAAACCCTTATCACTCTTTGAAAATAGCCCTGTAGCAAGTGTTATCTCTTCTCCGAATTTTGAAAATAATTCCTGTTTAAGATCTTCCTGTCTTAATGGTGCATGTCCGAATTTCACATAGGGATTATCCCTGATAAACTCTTCAGTTATACCCCTGCCGGTAAGATAGTTAACAGCTTCTTTATTCTCCCATAGCTTCTTATTATAATAATCCATAGCATGATCCAATGCTTTATATGCCTGTTCTTCCTTCTGCATCTTCTCTTGATATTTCTTCCAGGCATCATCAGACATGGAAGATATACTTTGTTTTAAGTCAGGTCTGAAATGATCTGCTATCCACCTGCATGCTTCAGGTGTGTTACATTTTAATTTAGTTTCTACCAGACCTATACAGCCTATACAAAGTTTATCTTTAGTTCCTACTTCTGGACTGGTGCAGTGATAACAATACCAGGTGTTTGTGTGTGGAAACGTCTTAAAACAGTTATGACCTTCTGAATCATGTCCTGATGGACAATCCCCATGATAAGGTATCCCCAGTGCATCACAGACAGCATGAATAGGTACTTCGTTTAATTCTCTGATAACTGCATCCGGTATGGTTCTACCGTTCCCGTTATTTTTGTTTGCCATAATAATTCTCCCTTCCATCTCTCTTTATTATTTTTAAATTAAAAAAATTCATGCTCATTTTCCCGTCATTCCTATTTGTTACGGTTTTCATCAAAAAAAATATCTCCTTTTTCTTCAAAATTTGCAGGAGAAGAGGGAAATCAGCAGAAAAATATAAATACATAATGAAAAGTTTTTCCTGAAAGCCCTGTGTTCGACCACAGGTCTTTTACATTTCAAGCCTTTTTTCATCTTTTCCTGTATCATGTTTTCTACCTTCCCCTTCTTTATCCTACCTGCCTTACAGTTTTTTTATTTCAAAGTCTCCTGACAGAAAAACTTCCTTACCTTCTCCAACTGGATAGACATCATACAGATCATGACCTACCTCTATAGCAATAAATTTTTTCCAATGATCCTTTTGATTGCTTTTACTCTCATCTAACAGTTCATCAAAATATAACTGCTTGCATGCTATCTTCCATTCAGCTTGCTTCATAAATTCTTTCCTCCTGCTACATTTATAATATTTATATGTTTACGCCAGTCTTTTTTTTCTTTGATCAGGTCTGCTTTTAGCAGTAGAGTTTTACAGACAGCCTTTAACTCTTTTGCAGTAATATCTTTTCTTTTCTCCGCTTTACTATTGCTGACTATATCAAATGACTCTAAAATCTCTAACACACATGTTGTATAGCCCTGCCACCAGATCCCTAAATCTTTAGCTTTTTTTTCTCTGTGTTCTTTTCCCCAGAACGATTGACAACACTTTTCCATAATTTTCAACTCCTTTTTGTTGCTATTACTATGTTTCTTTGATATACTGAAAATTGAAGATCATTATATCCTCCTGCCGGTGCAGGATTTTCTTTTTTCACTTCACGATCCCTTTCTTATTGAACTTCTCCACATACTCCCGTAACACTGTGGCAGGTCTCTTGTTTATGGATTGACACTTCTCAACGAATACCCTCTGATCTCCCTCAGTCACCTTAAAGGTCTGGACCTTCGATTTTACTTCAGCCCTGTTTACCTTATAATTCATAACTTCCACCTATCCTTTCTTGAAATGCAAAAAGCGAACACAGAGTTAAAAAACTCTATATTCGCTTTCAACGGATTATTAAAGTTAAAGCCCGGTCAGTAGACCACAGCCCCTTGTCACATTCTCCACTCTATAATTAAAGAGAGAGAATAAACTGTATTATCATCTGACATGCCTATTATAGTATAAAGGTATTATTTTTTCAATAGAATTTACAAATATATTTCAATATGTAAGACAAATAATAATATGTATTAAGTGGATATATTTAATTATCCTCAGTCATATTTTCCCTGTTCCAGTTCCTTCTTTTTCTCTTTTGCTTTAATTCTTGATAGTGCAATATCATTTAGGGATGGTACCCAATTCCATTCCTCAAATAATAATGAACCTCCAAATACTCTATAACATAGCCGGCAGAACTCTATTAGAATTATCAGTACCCAGAACCATCCACAAATAAAACAGCATTCGATGATAGATCACCTCCCAGGTCTCTCTTCAGGACAATCATTTCATACTATTGATTATTCTCTGTTCTATTGCCTCTTGAGGATCTGTTTCTATTGCAGTCAGGGAAATATTAAACCTGATTAACATAGCATTAATAGCAAGTATCCTGTGATTGCTATCCAAACTATAAAAGGTACCAGCTATGGAATAGCTCTCATAAGTGCTGTTATATAAGTTCAGGGCCAGCCGGCATAATGCATGAGAACTGGAACAGAAAGAGAACTTTTCAAAGTCTTTTTCCATCTCCTCCGGAACTGGACTAAACTTTACTATGTTCTCTTTGAAGTCATACATCCTATTTATACCCTTGCTTACCAGGTCAGGACAGCCGGCCATGATATAAAACATGGCTTTTCTCTCCCTATCTCCACTGTGGATATGTGCCCTATGGCAATAGCTGTTAAATAGTTCCCGGTGTTTTGTATTTAAAAACATATTATCATTCATTTGTTTATTCTCCTTCCTTTTTTTTTGCACCTAAAACTTTAACAAGTTTTAAGACATCTTCAAGGGAATTAAAATACAAAGTATCATTTTCTTTTCCATTACTAAAGGTTATGTTTATTATTCCTTCGTTTTCTGCTATAGAATATTCAATTAATGGATTTTTTTCATCTATTGCCTGTAATATAAACTCCCTTAATTTTTCCCCCAGTTTATCCTTTTTTTTCTTGCAAAGGAAGTTTTTAATCTTTTCCTTTTCTTCAGGGCTTACCTTTAAAGTTATAACTTCACTGAAGATCCTTTCCCTTGTATTCATTATACTTATTACCCCTTTCAAATATTTCAAATAATTTCAGTCGTAAATACCAGTATAGCCGGCTTACTGGATTTTCAGACCCTTCATAACAGGCATCTAAATAAATGTAATGTAAATTATTATTATTTATCATATATTCCCCTTTTTGACAGGGGGAAGGATAACACCCTCCCCCCTGTGCTGTTACCAGCTTAAGCCGGCAGTCAGATTTCTTCCTTCAGTAGTACCTATATAATAATCTAAATTTGCTAAAGACTTATGACGACTGTATTTTTTTGTTTCAGCTATGTTGTAATTGGTCAGGTTATAAATCTTTGTTACAAAGGATTTTCTGAATGAGTGAGTGTTTACCTTGCCATCTATACCTATTGCAGTACATGTTTCTTTTATTATCCTGCTGGCCTGTATTCTTGTTATAGCTTCATTCTGACCCTTCCTGCTTAAAAATAGATATGTATCACCACTTACTTCTTTTCCCTGTGCTATGTATTCTTCTTTTAATTCGCTTACTGCCTGTTTATATTGTTCGCTTATTGGAAATGAAGTCTTTTCAGACCCCTTCTTACTGTTTATGTAAACCTCATTACCTTCTACATTTTTAAACTTCAATTCTAATGTTTCACTTATCCGGGTTCCAAAAGATAATCCTGTTAATACCAATACTTTATCCCTTATATTTAATCTTTCCATTATTGATTTTACTTCCTGTTCTGTTATCACCCTGCAACCCTTCATTATTAACTCCACCTTTCATTTATTTGTCTTTCTATTAACTATTATATATGAAGTATACTTCTTTGTCAATAGTATTTATAATAACTTAAGAAGTATACTTTAATTCAATGTAACAATTTATCAAAATGTTACATTCAATATTTAAAGATAACTTATAAACAGGATAATTCTATGTAATCAGAATATATAGCGAAAAATGACCTGTATTAAATCATAAGGTGAATATATACCACTGAGAAGAAAAGAACTCGTTAGAAGTGAGATTACAGGCATATGGCTATATTGTAGTGAATCCTCAGAAGAGGAATAACTGATTTCCTCCTCCTCCTGCCGGCGGTACCTCCCAGAGGTCATGGTGCAGAAATCCACAGGAAACAGCAGAACCCATGACAGTCAGTCAGTCTGCTTCATATATTGCTTCTATAGCAGGTCTTTATATTCAGATACATAAACTATCAAGCATAATAGAAGAGTCCTTCCTATGGCAAGCCTTATGCCATAGTCTTTAAGTCAGGAAGATATAAAACTGTATGGATCTGGATAGTCCTTTCTTCAGGATAATGGAAAGTATAATAATCATAGGTCATGGTGCTTCTATATATCTTCCACCTGTGCCGGCTTACCTGGTAGATATGTATATAATAGAAGAGATGTATTATAATGTCTGTCTTTCCCTGTGGTGACAAGGGAATGAGAAGGGTAATGGCGGTGTAATATTTAACAGTCCTCCTGTATGGCAGGTGAAATGCCGTTTTTATTTTTGAAAATCTTACTGCAAAATTTACAACTCAATAGAGTCTCTTTTCCTTTTCAAAAATTCCTTTTCTTCCATTAAAATGGTTTTTCTATTTCTAAGTTTTTGTATATTTTGATTATTGGAATTACTACAGGATGATAATCCTAATAATCCTATAATAACACCAATTAACATATTACCTCCTAAGTTAGGCCATAAGGGATTATCTGATGAAAAAAATAATACCAAAGGAATTATAAAAAAGGCTGCAGCAATAAAAATAAGTATAATACCACAACCCATTGAATTACTCGATGTCTGACCTAAAGAACATATTGCATTGTGAACACTTGCTATCTCTTTCTCTAAATCTTTTATCTTCGCATCTAACGCTATATATTGAGTAGAGTCAGCAAGTTTTACCAGTATGTTTTTTTATAGATCCTAACTGCTCTTCTACCCCTTTTAGACTAACGATTCCACCACTTCTATTTACAATCCATTCTGTTCCACAATGACCACATGCGAACCTCTCAATATCAGGGGTGATCTCCAGTTTCCCACCGCAAGAACTACAGGAAAGTTTAATCATATAGATATAACCCCTTTTCTTTTATATTTCACCTTAAAAATCCTGCCTCTATTTCTTTTGCTTTCTTTGATAACTCATTTAATTCTTTTGCTATTGCTCTTGATCTGTTTAGATTGACATCCCTTTGCCGATCATCAGGAATAGTTTCACTTATGAAAAATGAAACAATAAGAGGAGCTATGACCATTAATATAATACATACCGTAGATACAGATGGTGCACTTGAATAAAATATTATAGCCGGGAATAACAAAATACCAGAAAATATAAAAGAATATATAAAAGAACTAGATTTTTTCTTATTTTTTTTATATGGATTCCTATCTATTCTGCCGGCTTCGAATGATAAAGCCCTTATTCTTTCATTAATCTTTTTTGCCTTAATTTCATTTGCTATGATTTTTGAATGCTCTGCTGTCTCTCTGGTATGTAATGCAGTTTCTTTTGTGTGCTCCTGGACTTTAGATAACTGCTCTTCTATAGCCTTTAAGCTGACTATTCCCCCGGATCTGTTCACTATCCACTCATTACCACAATGACCACAGGCAAAACGTTCTATATCAGGAGTAATTTCTAATTTACCACCACAGGCATTACAGGTAAGTTTAATCATATAAATATAACCCTCTTTTATCTTTTCCAGTTTTGGCCATTACCATTTTACATAGGGAAAGAAATCATTTTTGTGGTTTTAGATAACCCCGATAACTACAACCAAATTGCAATGGTAATGCGGCGTTACTATCATCACAAGTTACAGTATAAACCCAAACGTCCTTTTTGGCTAAAAATGATTTATGTAATTGTTTATCTTGTACTTCATTTAGATCAGAATCATAAAAACTAAAGTCTATTGTTACATCATATAAGTCATACTCTGTATTATTAGTCATTTTACCCTTCACAGCATTATGAGAATAGCCTTCTCTTTCATTAACTAATCCGTCAGACCCTCCAACCTCAGAGATAGGAGGGTTACAACAGCAACATCCGGATAAAAATAAAAGTAAATAAATAATAATGATACATAACCCTGTTATTTTTTTCATTATCTAACCTCCTATAATAAAATGTCACTTTTATATATTAATTATTTTCTGCTGATTTAATTAAATAATTTGCATTATCTGTATGCTTATTAGCATAACCTAGTACAATAGAAATAAATTCAACTAACTTTTTTTCAGTGTCCAAGTAGCCAATTTTAGGATGTTCTATATTAAATAGTTTTTCATAATCTAAACAATGCTTTAAAACTACACTTTGTTCTTTCATTGCTTTTTCAAAATTTTTCATATCCTTATCAGTTACACCCTCAAAATCATCTAGTTCAAG
>Ga0351861_1127_pt1 | contig 15536 bp, 10 predicted proteins | sample BONcelHFGM3001F9_FD_206795 | JGI IMG/M metagenome (GOLD analysis project Ga0351861, IMG submission 206795) | Enriched cells from coal bed in the Powder River Basin, Montana, United States - BONCAT cells FGM rep2 HSBNCT.FGM.300.1.F9 ...
GCAACAGGGAAGAGATACTGAGGACCTATGACGCGGTTTTTGACTGGCGGGCAGGCGTCACCCTTATGGTGTTGTCAGGCGCCTTTTTCGCCTTCATCATTCTGGCATGGGACAAGGCAACCGGATTGAGTGCAGAAGAAAAACGGGAGATTGGAATCCTCAAGGCCACCGGATGGGAAACCTCGGATATTTTACTGATGAAATTCTGGGAAGGCGCGACCATATCCCTTTCAGCGTTCATGATGGGAATCCTTTCGGCCTATCTGCATATTTTTCTCGCATCTTCCATTCTGTTCGAATCTGTTCTGAAGGGATGGTCGGTTCTCTATCCCCATTTCAGGCTGACACCCCATATCAATGCCTATCAGATAGCGGTCCTGTTTTTTTTCACGGTCATTCCCTACACCGTGGCAACCATCGTGCCGTCCTGGCGGTCTGCAACGGTTGACCCGGATTCTGTCATGAGGATGTGACATCATGATTCACCTTCAGGATATCCGAAAAATTTTCAACGCGGGCAAACCCAATGAATTTGTGGCTGTCGAAGATGTGAGCCTTTCCATTGATTCGCAGGGAGCCACCGCACTCAAAGGGCCAAGCGGGTCCGGAAAAACCACACTGCTCAGCATGCTCGGATGTATGGCAAGACCAACTTCGGGCAGAATCACACTGAAGGACCGGGAAATCACCAGTCTTCCCGAGCGGTTTCTCACGGAAATCAGGCGGAAGACATTCGGATTCATGTTTCAGCAATTCAACCTCATCAAGGGCATCACCGCCCTGGAAAATGTGATGATTCCGGCTTACCCGAATGGCGAGAAGCAAGGCATTTTGAAGAAACGGGCCATGGACCTGCTGGCCTTATTGAATCTTGCGGACAAGGCTTTCTCGAAGGTGGAATGGCTTTCCGGCGGTGAGGCGCAACGAACCGCGATTGCCAGGGCATTGATCAACAACCCCGACATCATTATCGCAGACGAACCGACGGCCCATCTGGATACGCGTCTCTCCGGAGAATTCATGGAAATCATGAGGCAGCTTAAAAATGAGGGAAAAACCATTCTCATCGCAAGCCATGATCCGATTGTATATGAATCAGATGTCATTGATCGGATCATCGCCATGAGAGATGGCAGGGTCGTGTCCTCAGGGGACGTGCCATGACCTTTCACCCCGGCATCCTGGCGTTGCTTCTGGGGTCGGTGCTTACCACGTCCATGTTGTGTTATGCCGCATTCGAAGGCGCACGGATCATCCGGTACTGGGACATCAGAAGCGGGAGCGAGCGTCAACTGGAGCTTGAGCGAAGAACCTATCTGGTTTCAACGGTCATGAGTTATGCCCTGGGCTTTCAGCTTCTGTCCCTGTTTCTGTTCATCTTTACGGCAGATACACTCAGCCCGCTCTTTGTCGGCGCCATGTGTGCGGCCGGAAGCCTCAATGTCAACGGGTTCGGCTATCCGGCCCTCTTGTTAAAGATCGTCACGTTTCTTTTCGCCGGTCTGTGGCTTATCGTCAATTTCACCGACAACAAAGCCCCTGATTATCCCCTGATCCGGATCAAGTATGGACTCCTGCTGGCTATGGCCCCACTTTTGATTGCCGAAACGGGCGTACTGGGGGGATATCTTCTGGGGCTCAAACCGAATATCATTACATCCTGCTGCGGAACACTGTTTACCGCAGATGCCAACACGATCATGTCTGATCTGCTTATCCTTCCCCGTCCGTTGTCACAAACCGCTTTTTTCACAAGTGCACCCATTGCACTGGCATTCGGGTTGTATGTTTACCGGAGAGGAACAGGCGTCTGGCTTTTTTCCGCCGCGTCATTGATTCATTTTTTCATTTCCATTACCGCGCTCATTTCGTTTATCAGCATTTATTTCTATGAACTCCCGACCCATCACTGCCCGTTTTGCATCCTGCATCCGGAGTACGGATATGTGGGATATTTTTTGTATGCCGCGCTCCTTGCCGGGGCTGTATCCGGATTGGGGACCGGCGCCGTCATGCCGTTTAAAAAAATCGAAAGCCTTAAAGAGGTTATTCCAGGTCTTCAAAAACGGCTTGCCCTGATATCGATTCTGTCAAATCTTTCTTTCATATTGATCGCAGGATACGGTATTCTGTTCTCCAATCTCAGTATGGCGGCGTATTAACGTAAATGATTGGACACATAAGGAACCTTTGATAGAGAAGACCATGAATCACGAGGAAAACGAGCGGCTGCTTCACGCGCTTCGGCACCATCAGCTCGAGTTGGAGATGCAGAATGAAGAACTGCGCCGGACTCACGAAGAGCTGGACGCATTGCGGGCGCGCTATGTCGATCTGTTCGACCGGGCCCCGATGGGCTATGCGATGCTGAGCGAAAAGGGACTGATCGTGGAGGCCAATCTCACTCTCGAAACCCAGCTTGGGGTGCCAAGGGCGGAGCTGGTCATGCAGCCGTTGTTCCGCTTTATCTTCCCGGAGGACCAGGATATATACCAACGGCACCGCAGGCAGCTCTTTGACACGGGACAGTCACAGACCTGCGAAATTAGAATGCTGCGCGCGGATAACGCCCCTTTCTGGGTGCAGTTGGAAGCAACAGCAACAAAAATCGATGCGGGCTCAGCCGCATATCGCATCATAATTATCGACATCACCGAACGGAAGCAGTTGGAAGATGCCCGGTTGTTTCTCCTGCGATGTGGCGCCACGGGTTCGGGCGAGGAATTCTTTCAATCGCTTGCCGGATACCTTGCCCAGAGTCTGAATTCGGACTATGTCTGCATCGACCGGCTGGAGGGAGAAGCGGTTACGGCCCGGACGTTGGCCGTCTACTGTGATGGAACGTTCGAGGATAACGTGACCTACACCCTGAAAGACACGCCGTGCGGGGATGTGGTGGGCAGGACGATCTGCCGCTTTGACAGAGATGTCCGGCGGTTATTCCCACAGGATCGGGTGCTCCAGGAGATGAATGCGGAAAGCTATGTCGGAACCACCCTTTGGAGTCACGATGGTACGCCGATCGGGCTGATCGCGGTCATCAGCCGTCGCCCCCTGACTAACCCCTGTCTGGCCGAATCCATACTCAAAATGGCGGCCGTACGCGCAGCCGGCGAACTGGAGCGGCAGCAGGCATTTGATGCATTGATGGAAAATGAGAAAAAACTGGTTCAATCTTACGAAGAACTGGAAGAGCAGGTCAAGGAACGGACACGGGCGCTGTCTCTGAGCAATGAACATCTGTTGCAGGAGATCAAGGCGCGTGCTCAGGTCGAGAATGCCCTGAAGGAAAGCGAAGAAAGATACCGCAATGTATTTCACAACAATCATGCCAATATGCTGCTCAGCGATCCGGAAACCTTGGACATCATCGACGCCAACCCGGCCGCCTGCAATTTTTACGGGTATTCCTGTCGAGAACTGACCGGCAAAAAACTCACCGACATCAATGGGCTTCCCCCGGACGTTTTATTGCAGCGGTGTAATCTGGCATTATCCAACCAGCAAAATCATTTCATTTCTGCCCACCGCCTTTCCAGCGGGCAAATCCGGGATGTGGAAGTTTTTGTGGGTTCTGTCAGAATCACAGGCAAACCCTTGTTGTTTTCTGTGATTCACGATATTACCGAACGCCGGCAAGTGGAACAGCGCATGGTCGAGGTTTCGGAATTCATCCAGAAAATCTTTGATGCGTCGCCCCTTGGAATCATCGCCTATGATGCCACCGGGCAATGTGTCATGGCCAATGACGCGGTGGGAAGAATCATCGGCGCCAGTCGTGAAGACGTTCTTCTGCAGAACTTCAATAGGCTGGATTCCTGGGAAAAGTCGGGTTTGTTGACCGCTGCCCGGGAAGTGCTGGAATCCAATCAACCCCGCGAGAATCTCGAATTACATCTGATGACCACCTTTGGAAAAGACATCACGCTCAAGTGCAGTCTGGTTCCATTTTCATCGGCCAACAAACCGCATCTGCTTCTGATGGGCCAGGACATCAGCCGGGAAAAACTGATGGACGAGGCCCTGCGGCAAAGTCAGAAACTGGCATCCATCGGCCTTCTGGTTGCAGGTATTGCCCATGAGATCAACAATCCCAACGGCTTCATCATTTTCAATCTCCCCATTCTCAGGGATTATCTGCAGGAGCTGATGCCCATTGTTGACGACTATATGGCGGAGCATCCGGATCGCAGCATGTTCGGCCGGACCTATGAAGATTTTCGGTGTGATCTTTTCAAACTGCAGGACAACATCGAACACGGCGCACAACGGATCAGTGCCGCCGTGGCCGGATTGAAGGATTTTTCCCGAAAGCGGACAATACTGGAACCCCGACCGGTTGCCCTGAAGCCGGTCATTGAACACGCGCTATCGCTCTGTCGGGAGGAGATTCGTAAACATGTCAGATCCTTTCATCTAACTGTTCCCGAAAATCTGACGCAGATTCGAACCGATCCCGAAGCGATCGAACAGATACTGATCAATCTGCTGATCAATGCCGCCCATGCTTCGAATAAGACGGATTCCTGGATAAAATTGGGTGTCAGTGTCGACAGTGGCCGGCCGGATCGATGCATCATTGTAATAGAAGACAACGGGTGTGGTATGGACGAAAGAACCATGAAGCGGATATTCGATCCCTTTTATACCAAAAAAACATCTGTTCAGGGAACCGGGCTGGGGCTTTATATCTCCCAGAGTCTGGCGGAAGGATTGGGGGGGCCGGATTGAAGTGGAAAGCCAGCCCGACCGGGGAAGCACCTTCAAGGTAATTCTGAACGATTTATAATAGGCCGGAATTATTCGGAGAATGGACAGATGGGCCATCGAATTATCGTGATTGATGATGATCAGGATTATCTGGAAAGCATCGCCAGAGGGTTGTTTAATGCCGGATATACGGATGTGAGGACAGAGAGCGATCCCAAAAAGGCGGCAATATCTTTTGAACAGGGCCAGACATACGATATTGCCCTGATCGATCTGATCATGCCGGACATGGACGGAATGGAACTGTTGGAAACGATCAAACAACATAGTCCAACCACCGAGTGCGTCATGGTTACAGCGGTCAACGATGCCATATCGGCAGTGGGATGTTTAAAGAAGGGGGCTTATGATTTTTTGGTCAAACCGGTCAGCAGAGACGATTTGCTCCTGAAAATTGGTCACGCGGAGGAAAAAAAACGGCTGCTGGAAATATTGGACCTGAGGAGAACCGGAGAAATCCCGGAACTGACAAACTCAAAAGCCTTTGAGCGGATCATTACCCGATCGCCCGGGATTCTGGCTGTTTTGAAGGAAGCAGAGCTTCACGCGGTCAGCAATGTATCGATTCTGATCACCGGGGAAAGCGGTACCGGAAAGGAGCTTCTGGCAAGGGCCATTCACCTGGCCAGTGACCGGGCGAACGGCCCGTTTATACCCGTCAATATGGCTTCTTTGAGCAACGGTCTGTTTGATGACGATTTTTTCGGCCATGTCAGGGGGGCGTTTACAGGAGCGGAAAAAGACCATATGGGTTACCTGGAGCGCGCCAATCACGGGACCCTGTTCCTGGATGAAATCGGGATACTACCCATGGATCTGCAGGGGAAACTGCTGCGGGTCCTGCAGGAAGGAGAATTTGCAAAGCTGGGGACCAGCAGAATGCAGAAAGTGGATATGCGCTGTGTTGCGGCAACCAATGAAAATCTGGATGCGTTATTGAAACGCGGGAGGTTTCGCAAGGATTTATATTATCGCCTCAAAGGTGCGCAACTCCACCTCCCCCCCTTAAGAGAGCGGCGGGATGATATTCCGCATCTGATTGACAGTCTTGTAGCCGATTTACCGGGGATCTTCCGGGAAAAACCTGTCGAGGACAAGGCCGTTTCAATGCTTTCAGCCTATGATTATCCCGGAAACATACGGGAGCTTCAATCCATTCTCCATGCGGCCGCCAACCTGGCTGAGGGCCGGCCCATTGCGCCCGATCATCTGCCGGGTGCGGTTCGGGCCCGAAAACCGGCATCCGGGTCTACGCCGCAGTTACAAAATGGAACGACCGTTTCTCTGTTTGAAAACGAAAAAGAGCATATTTTAAACGTCTATCGCCAAACGGCTGAAAACAAATCCCGGACAGCCAGGCTTCTGGGAATCGGTCTCAATACGCTGAGAAGAAAGCTTGAATCCTACGGAATCGAATAGACCCGACTCTCTTCCAACTAATATCGGTTGGATCATCGTTTTTCAGTCCGATACAGGTAATGATCATGTTGCACAGCCAGATCAGAAATTCTCAGGCTGTGTTGACAATCGTATCCGATGGCCTGATCTGGTATCATTTACCCCCCCTTAAGTTCAGGCTGAATCATCCGAGTGCCAGTGGGCCATATGCATTGCATGCGTCTTCAGATAGGCGCCAGCCTTATAGAACTTGTCATAAAAATCCAGATCAAGATGATGCGCCTGCAGATACATGATGAGGAACATGGAGGGTACTGTACCTGGAAACTTGCCAAACGTGTCGTATACGTATTGGGCTTGAAGCGCAACGCACTCCCTGAACCGTTCATCGTGGACCTGGGCGGCCGAACGTACTTTACGACTATCTTTCCACGGACCGGGCGTAGCGGGATGAAACGGTCCGCCTGGGCCAAACTTGCGCTGGCAAAGTGCATCCACTGCGGCTCGCATATCCGGGTGATGGGGTGGACAGTAACCTTCCATCACTCCCTCCAATCCAGTGGGATTCGGGTAGGGCCAGCGATCATTCTTGTCATACCGGAATCCCAAACCCGGCACTTCAGAATTGCCACTGGCGCCAAGCGTGGCGAAGGGATCGATTCCGTTAAACATCCATCCCCCAAGGCCCATGGCCTGGAGCATTAGCACACCGGCATAGCAGCTTGTTCCCAGTTCCACGGTCAGCTCTGAAAGCGACCATTGCTCCACAAAGGTGATGGGCCAGACGTTGGCTGTATCCACAATGTCTCCAAACTGCTCGATTCCCGGAATGGGACATGCGTTGATATCATCGTGGAGTACCAAACCATTCTGCAGCATATAACAGATATTGAGCAAGACGTGCTGCGAAAGATCTCCAACAGGGATGGCAACCAGGGTAGACGGTTTGTTAAACACCCACGTGTTATGTGCCTCGGTGTACGGTACTTCTGAAGGAAGTTTCAGGCGACCATCCTGGATCTTACGTACCCGTTTTCGGGCATTGTCAAGAAATCCCTCCAGGCTCAATGATCCGTCATCCGCCCGGTCATCAAAAGATGGCGCATCGCGCATCTCCAACACATACACGCCTTCGTCATCCGTGAAGAAGGTCTGGCTTGTGTGAAACCCGGCGGCTGATGGAAATATCCTTCCACCCGCAGATCCGGCATAATTGGAAAGATAGGGGGCATAACGAGCTGCACGATAAATCATGTGATGCCAGGATGTATTGCCACCGCAGGCCGATACGACCAGCATTTTTTCAAGATCGGTTAACGGTAATACCTCTCGGCGCGACCGATAGGCGAACACGCCATCTGGAATTTCCGCGCCCATAAAGAATCTCCGGGACCGGCGGCCCAAAAGTGCTTCCATGAGAGGAAATGATAGCATATCCGCTAAACCTTTAGGTATCGTCATATTTTTCATATGTCTCTCCTTTTCTTTCAAAATGGGTTTTATCTCTTAAATGCATCTTTTCGGGATAAAAAGTGTCGGTTTAATGTCATTTTAAGCATAGACTTTCATTGTTTTTCTTTAATATTCTGGCTGTTACAGTGGTCCGACCCCAAGAAATGCATTCACGAACTGGCTTCGCAGCTCCCGTTTCAAAATTTTGCCCGCAGGGCTTTTGGGCAGTGTGTCGACAATCCGGAATTCCTTGGGTACCTTGAACGAAGACAGATTGGACTTGAGATAGGTTTTAAGCGCAGCGGTATCGACAGATTGATCTGGCGCGGAAATAATGAATGCGGTGATCCGTTCGCCCCATTCGGAATCCGGTATGCCGATCACCGCACATTCCTGAATCTCGGGTCGGGTATAAAGCAGTTCTTCCACTTCCCTTGGATACACATTTTCTCCGCCGGTGATGATCATGTCTTTCAGCCGGTCCACAATAAACAGATATCCATTGGAATCAATCCGGCCCATGTCTCCGCTACGAAACCAGTCATCCCAGAAGACAGCCCGGGTTTCCTCGGGCCGGTTCAGATATCCCTTCATCACGTTGCGGCCCCGGATACAGATTTCTCCGATTTTATCCGCTTCCAGTATATTCCCGTCCATGTCCCGGATCTGAACCTCAACCGTTCCGACAGGGGTTCCCACGGAGCCGATGACATGCCGGTGGTAATGGTTATACGTGACCATGGAGGCGCTTTCGGTCATGCCATAGGCTTCATACACGGCAAGACCGGTTCGCTCCTGCCATTGGCGGACCATCTCCTCGGCCAAGCTGGCTGCCGCGGAAAAACAGTAACGGACCGTGCCCAGGCTCTCCTTCAGATGGGTCAATGACAGAAGGCGGACATAGACTGTCGGCACGGCAAACAGTTTGGTGATTCTTCCGGTTGACATGGCTTCCAGAATCCGATCCATGTCAAAAGAGGGCATCAGTTCGATGCAGCCGCCACTCAACACTGTGGCATTCAGGATGTGCATCTGTCCAAAGACATGGTTCAAAGGTAAAAAGCACAGGGCCCTGTCGGTCTCGCCGGATTTTTCGTTGAAAGCGACATTCCGGATCGCGGTATAAATGTTCTCATGACTGAGCATGGCGCCCTTTGGGATGCCGGTGGTTCCACCCGTGAACAGAATCGCGCAGGTGTCCTCCCGATCCCGGTCAACCGGTTTGAATTCTGCGGAACCCATCCGGATCAATTCATCAAAATTGATATCTCCGCCATGGCAAATGATGGTCTGCAAAATGCCGGATTGTCTCAGATGATCAAGTTCGTGGAATTTTTCCGGAGCCGAGTAGATCATTCGGGGCATGGCCTCACCGATTAGTTGCTTCAGCTCCGGGCCCTGTAACAGACCCGGCAGCGTTACCACGACAGCGCCGGCCCTGATCGCGCCAAAATAAACGGCAATCCATTCTGTCGAGTTGGGGGCGCAAATGGCAATGGCGTCACCGGGACAGATGCCCAGTCTCACCAGGCCCGAGGCAACCCGATTGGCCAGGGCATTCAATTCTGAATAGCTGATTTCCAGGCCATTCTCACCAATTGCCGGTCTGCCCGGAAACATCAACGCCGAATTTTGCAGGATAACAGAAATGTTCATGTGGTAGTGTCCTGTCTTGCTGGCGTGGCGTACAACCAAAAACCGATGAATATGATTCAGCGAACATCTTGATATTTTTTTCTTGACGGATGCTTAAATAGTATGGTCTTATGTTTAATGTCAAGCCAATTTTTTCTTTGGCAACATTTCACGCACAGGGGTTGACATGACTCAGTTCAAACCGGTTAAAACCAATCGCATTTTTGAGGATGTTCTGGTTCAGCTCAAGGAAGCCATCCTGTCGGAACGGTTCAAGCCAGGCGAAAAATTGCCTTCCGAGCGGGAGCTCAGCCTTGAATTTCAGGTTAGCAGGGGGGTAATCCGGGAGGCGATACGTGCACTGGAACTGCGCGGGTTTGTTGGTGTCCGTCAGGGACCTGCAGGCGGTGCTTTTGTTACAGATTTGACATTCAACCAGGTCGGAAACGCATTTCTGGATCTGTTCAAGACCAGCAAGCTGTCCATGAAAGACATTGCACAGGTGCGCCTGCATGTTGAGCCCGAAGTTGCCCGTCTGGCCGCGCTGAATTACAACGCTTCCCATCAGGATATGCTGTTGAAAGTGGAACGGGATGAGCATGTCGATTATGATTCCGATGCCGACCGGATCGACCGGTTGACCCGGGTACACAAAACCCTGGCCCGGATATGCGGCAATCCGTTTTTTGAAGTCATTGTCAGGTCCATGCTGATGCTGACTGCAGAGGTGGTGTTGACCGTCGCATCCGACCATGATCTGCTTCATGGCCCCGGTGAGCATGTGTCCATCATCCATGCCGTGATGGCTGGTGATGGCGATGGGGCTGCCCGGGAAATGGCGCGGCATTTACAGCAGTTTTCCCAAAATCTCATCGAAATGGAAAAATTTTATCGACAGCGGTATTTGTGAGACTGACAGAAGGACAGACTATATTTAAACGCCATAGGACAATGCAAGGAGTTCTGTTAATGCAAACAGATGCACCCATTCCGGTTGCCACGACACCGACACTTCAATTGCTTTATACATCCCTGGTTGAAATCGGTGCCCCCCGGGATTTTTGGGGATCGTTGTTGACAACATGGACAATAATAATTCCGTTGTCAGCATCACCTCTTTATCCCCTTCCGCAATATCATCTTGGCTACCGCTGAAGCAGATACACCCAATAGCCTGGCGCTCTCAGAAAACGTCAACCCGTGCTCTTGTATTAAAATATCAGATATCTCCGAACGAATTTTGGATGCAAGTCGCAAACGGCTTCCATTTTTCAAAGCTTCAACTGAGATACCTCTCTCTTTGCACAACGCCCCTATCAATTGACAAGCGTTATTTTGCCTGTCCGTCGATAATAGTCGATATTTCCGATCAAGATCCACCTGCCTCGTTATTTCCTCTACAAATTTACCATTTCCAAGTATCCGCTCATCGGAAGCCTGTCGATCCCCAATCCGCCTGAGTGCTTTTACCTCGGACCACCCCCCGGCGGATCGGATCAATCCGCCACCTTCCAAATGCGGCTGGTTCCCCAATCCAATCCCCTTGATGACAAACTGTCGATATTCTTTCCTGGCCTCTTTCTTTGCGGCGCCAAACCACCCAAGAACATATTCCCATGCCTGCCATGAATTTTCCCGCTTCCCCATCAAAACAGAATGCCCGCTCCAACGATACCAATCCAGCTTCGCAGTTGTATCCACAAGTCCCGCTCGAAGCGGATTTAAATGGATATAGCGAACCAATTCCTTGAAATATGAGTCTTCCTCGCACACAATCGATTTATACCGATTTTGGAAAAGATGCCCATTCCGGCAATGGCGATGATTGTAAGCTATCGCATAACCGGTCAACAGTTTTCGCATAAAGGCAGGTAGACCTCCAGGACCGCTCCGCATCAAAATATGCGCGTGATTTGTCATCAACGCCCAGGCATATATCGGGGTTTCAAGATCCGTGGAAAGCTGGCCAAGCTTTTCAACGAATATCTCCCGGTCTTTATCGTCATCAACAATTTGTCGTTTCTCTATCCCCCGGATAATCAAATGATGCAATGTTCCCGGTGAATCCAAACGCGCTGCTCTCGGCATATACCCACCTTTATTCAATTGTTTAAAAGCAGATATCTCATATTGTCCTTATTGTCATCAACGTCCCATAAAAGTCCCTAAAAGTCTTTTGCAAATCGTCATTCGATTGTCTTGACATAGGCGTCCACTTAACGTACACGGAAGAAAATGGCGTTTCGTGCGTCCGGGATGAATGTGCGGACCGCTCTCGACGCGGAATCCGCTCTGGAGATAGTGCAGCACAAAACCTTTGATGTGTTCCTGCTGGATCTCACAAATTGCCCAACATGAGTGGGCTGGAGCTTTGCAGGCGGTTACGGCAGAATTTTTCGAATTCCAGAATCATCGCGATTATCGGGTATCCCAGCCAGTTTGAGTTCAAGAGCTACCGCGAAGCTGGAGTTGACGGATATTTTGCCAAACCCTTGAATTTTCAGGTTCTTGTCGGTACGTTTTTAGAAACGTATGTTCCAGATGGTTTAATGAAAGCTCCTGTGGCAAGGTGTCCAGGTCATGATAAACGCGCGGGATGGTTACACAGCGCAGAAATGACACGGCATCAAGAATACGCTGCCAATGGCACTTTTATGAAACTATCAATCATTAATCCACACAAAAGGAGATTCAAGATGATGAAAAAAATGGCTTTTATCATGGGATGTTTTTTTCTGCTGCTTCCATTTCTGGCACATGGTTTCGATTGCAATAAACCAGATTTTGGTGCACGGCTGGAAGAATTGAATAAAGATGGGTATTTTGTAAAGTACATGGAAAAAGATGGCATAGCCTATTATAATTATACCGGTCCTTGCCGAATGGATATGCATGAAGAGAGCAACCCTGCATATGCTTTTGCATTTATAGATAATCAACTGTACGCACGAATAGTCAAATTTCCGCTATTAGGACGTAGCCCTGAATATATCAAGGACAAAATGGAAAAAATAGTGTCCAAACAGATTGGAAACAATGCCTATGAGAAAAAGCAGGATGGTGACTGGTCCATATATCAATGGACCAATAAACAGGATAAGATGAAATTTAAGGTCAAAATCAATACCAAAATACAAGATGGTAAAGCAGCGTTTTACTTTGAACCTCTTCGGGCAAAGTTGCCCAAAATAGCAGATGCTGATGAGCCCAACTTGCTCGGATTTTAGATTCTGAATTCAAGAAATTATGAATTATAACTATAGACTTTCAGAAAAACAAAAATTAAGCGAAATGTAAGTGTAAGTGATATCGATTTGTCCATTTCTTTTTTTCTCCCCCCGGCTGAGGATGGGTCGGGGGGAGTGTATAGAAATGAAAATGGCCAAAAAGATGATCATGGCCTCATTTCATATTTGTCCGAATTTCAGTTTACCCGCCAGACATGCACGACCGGTTTGGTACCATCTGCAAAAAGTTCAAGAATATACAACAAACCATTGGAGCGATCAAATGCCACATCTCCGACCAGTTCACGGCGCTGCACCCCTGTACCCAGTGCTTCCGTATCGACCTGGTCCGGATTGAGATACATCCGGTCCTGAATGCTGACACTGGAATATGGCTGCGGCTCCCAGGACTCAATCGCGCCGGAAGCCACCCGGGCCAGATCAGCCGGATCATACAGGATGATCTGAGCTCTCCATTCCGATGCCCACCACCCGCGTAAGGACGTATGCCCCGCACATTCGATCATGTCACTGTCCGGGCAGGGCTGACCATTGGCCATTCGGCAGGCCGTAAAACCATCGACCGATGCCGCATCCACACATGGATACTGATTTCCCAGGGGGTTGATGTACCCATACCAGTATTTTTCACCGACTCCCTTGTTTCCAACAAAAAGGACTCCAGACTTTCCGGATGAGGTGGTAATCCACTGTCCCCCGGACCATTCATCCGGATGCTGATACCCCTGAAGCGCATTTTCAATGTCGGGCGTATTTTCTGAACTTTCATACAGCAGAAGCGTGGTCTCCTGCAGCCGGGTATCTGCTGGCGCAGGTGTTCCGGCAGAGTCGGTCCACGGGCAATACGCAAACAGGGCAGGCCCCATTCCGGACCATCCCCCATCTCTGAAGCGTCCCGTTGCCAGATATTTGCCCCTCGCATGGATATCTGCCCATTCTGATGTAATTTCAAATAGATAGTCGCTTGTACTGTATGGAGACTGGTTCCCGACAAACCAGGCACCCTGCAGATTCGGCACCGACAGATCCGTATCGAACCAGGCATGGGTTGGTGTCGTATTTTCCTGAAAATGCTGTCCGAATGACAGGTGAATTTGGGGGCCGGTTGCCGGATGGTTCAGATAGGCCATGCCTGCTCTTGGAATTTCTTCGTAAGCGGCAAAAACGCCGTTGTCCGCATTGTGAAACGACTGAATGAACCCGGACTGTTTCAGGCTGGCAACACGGGGCTGAATTGTGGGAACCGGAATATTCACCTCTGCGATCTGATTGCCGTCCGGAAGCTCTCCGTATGGCATTCGGTTGTGGCCCATGATGAACAGGGAACCCGGAAAGCCGTCCGGGGTCCCGGTTGAATCCCCATTCGGATTGTAAGTCATGGCACCACCGCCGTATTCAAACGTCAGGGGTCGGTCACTGCCGTCCGGAAGACGGAACGCGCCCAGATAGCTGAAATCGGCTGCCTGAAGCAGGTTGCTTCGGGAAATCGATACGGAAAAATTCATGCCTTGGCTCCAGGGACCGCGGCCAAAATCGTTTTCGGTCTGAATCCACCAGATATACGAGCCGTCTGACAGGCTGGTGCCGGGTGTAACCGTACAAATGCCGGTTCCGGATGCACAGCCGGCCTGTGCCGCGGTAAACCAGGTCTGGATACGGGTACTGTCGCTGTCGTTGACCCATAGATAATAGGATGTCGCGTTGGAAACCGCGTTCCAAGAAAAGGGGGGGGTCGATCCGGATGTTCCATTTGGAGATACCAGGGTGGCTGCTTTGGGAAGGGTTTCTGACAGACCCTGACATTTGCACACGCTGGCCCAGGTATCGATGGGTCCCAGGTTGGCAATGGTGTTTTCGGTCAAAGGCCCCAGATACAGCAGACTGTCGGCATATTCCGGCACTGTCCCGAAATACGCTGCCAGATACGCCAGCGAATCGGAAAAATACCGGAAGGCCAGATCCTCTCCGCTCCAGGTCGTGGCGGCACTGGCTGGCTGAAAATAGGCAGGATATTCCCGGACAATCCAGTCAAAAATGCAATCCACATCCGGTTTGGCAGGGGTTTCCGTTTTCCATCGGTGATAAAATACATTCAGTACCGATACAAACTCAGATGTCGCTTTTTGATGCCCGGCCGAGCTGGGGTGGCTGTCACCGCTGGGATAGGACGCGAAATTGTTGTTCTGCTCCTGAACATGCTGCACGCTGCCATTCCACCACCGGTGATGATTTCCCGATGTCTGGTTGACATCGCTGGTGTTGGCATTGCCGCCATTGCTGGTCAGAACATTGTAGTAATCAAACACCGCCACGTTGTTGTAGGGATAGCCGGTCAGCCAGTTTTGAATCAGCCAGTTATTAAATGCCCTGGCGTTGGCTGCACAGGAAGCCGGCGACTGGTATGGGCCATGTGCATATTCATTCATGGCCAGCGGCGGTGCGGTGATGACCACGAACAGCTTGTCCTGGTGAACAGAAAAAGTGGTCAGCAGGCTGTTGTAAACGGCTTTGGCGTTCGCGACCGAAAACTCCCAGTCATTGGGTTCGCTATACGCGCCATCGGTCGGATTGCCATACAGGTCGGAGTTTGGAAAACAGGATTTGAACAGAACAATCTGATTTTCACCGCCCGGGTCCGTTTTCAGCCGGGACCAATCGCCATATTCCAGAATATTCTGACCTGTTTCAGCGAACAGGGCCGTCAGGATTGCCGCATGATTGCTGCCGGTAAACCATTCGGGCCAGTTGATGATATCCGTACGGTCACCAATGCTGCCGGGTCCCCAGCCATAGTTGGTCGCGCTGACATAATAATTGTTGTTCGCCAGCTCTTTTCCCAGCATCCCATAAGGCCCGCTTTCGTTGGCATCCGCCAGCCAGTGTCCGCCGGTGGAGTGATGAATGAAAATCAGTTTGATCGGAGAAGTTGGCGGATCGGGATTGTCAGCAGCCCAAGCAGGTACGGCGGACAGGGTGCAGCATACCCAAATCCAGAAAATCACCGCAGGGATGACAGAACCGTTTCCTGCACGA
>Ga0351861_1130_pt1 | contig 15176 bp, 12 predicted proteins | sample BONcelHFGM3001F9_FD_206795 | JGI IMG/M metagenome (GOLD analysis project Ga0351861, IMG submission 206795) | Enriched cells from coal bed in the Powder River Basin, Montana, United States - BONCAT cells FGM rep2 HSBNCT.FGM.300.1.F9 ...
TGCTCCGATAGTCCGGCATCCTGTGCAAATAGGCCACTGGCATTGATCAGGAAAAGCACGGCAATACAAATCAGAAAAGTTTTGTTCCACATGACGGTGTTCCTCCTTTGGGCGAATATGTTGCAGGTACTTTGATTATAGTATCATTCAACCGTCCTTGTTATGCGCGATAAAATATGACGATTGTGAAAAAATGTTGGATGCACGCCTCGTGCTGCGGCCATGTTTCAGCGTCGTACAACTGAGGGGTTGTTTGCCGGGCCATTCATTATTCCTGATTACAGGATTTGTTTATTGCGTCATTCGAGTCGGGCGAGGCTGTTTATATGGCCAATAACCAACAAAAAGCCAGTTTGAAGATCACGTCTGGGGCCTTGAATCTGTGTTGAAAATCGCTTTAAAAAGCTCACATACGATATGGGTATGTCTCGATTTTTAGGCGCTTTTCACCTTGTTATCGAGCCTGATCCAGAATCTTCAAACAGGCCTAAGAATTTCCGCCAGCCACCCTTGTGGTTGGTTCAATGAAAAAAATTCGCGCATGATGAGAGATATCTGCTGATAAAGGGTTTAAGAGGAAATATCAACATGATTTATTCGAGGGCAATTTTCCGCAGAACGAAACAACTTTTACAGATTTGTTTCTCTACCGATTGCATTCGACTGGTTGACCATAAAGAATATTCAGGCCAGGAAAGTACTCTGGTGGTAGAAATATATCATCCAAGAAAAAGACACAAAGGTAACAAATATGAATTTCTTGAGCAAACCCAACTGGAATACGGAGGATGCAACATTGATCCTGAAACATTTGGATGATTTTTGTGCCAGGGTATTACAGATCGACCATCCAAACGTCCTGAAAGTGGATGCTGACAGCGATGGCATTGGAAAAGACGGTCCGCCATTTCTATTGACCAGCCGTGTCAAGGATGGTTGTTCTCTCGAGCAGGTGATATGCTCTGGTACTGAAATCGATGAGAATGTTGCATTGGAGGTGTTAAAGTTGGCGACTGAAGTTTCTTCCAGGGCGCATCAGAAAGGAATATTCCTCTTATCGTTTCCTATCAGGCATTTTCTGTTAGATGCAAATGGCCGACTTTTTATGACGGGTTTTGAGTCTGCATTTAATCCTCATTTCTGTGATAAGCCTGTGGCCTTGGACATCCGAAAGTATCTACAGCAGTTTTCTAAAGATACAGAAGGAATGGCTCCAGAGGTCTTTCGTTCTGTTGATACTTTTACTGATACCATAGACGTGTTTGCTATTGGCAAGCTCCTGGAAAAAGTACGACATCTTAAAATGGATGGAACGTCGCTTACGTCCTGGAGTGATCCATGGAAGTGCGTGGCGCATCATTGCTTGGCAGAAGATCCTGCCATGCGTTTTCAATCTTCGGAACAGGTGTTGATGTATTTGGCCGAATGGCTGACGTCCGAAGAACACCAAGTTGTACAAGTTCAGACGTCCAGCGGTTGTTTCTCAATGTCCCGCTATCCGGTTACCAATCGGGAGTATATTGAGTTCTGTATTGAGAAGAATTATCCTCGTCCACCACACCTGAGGGATGTGGCAGCGCGAAATAGCAAGGAAGATCGTTGGAATTTACACAGACTCTGGGGCCCTTTGCTTCCTGTCACTTATGTCAGTTGCCTTGATGCTGAGGCCTATTGTCATTGGCTTTCTGCGAAAACTGGGGAGAAATGGAGATTGCCTTTAGAAGAGGAATGGATGCACGCGGCAGGTGGATGTAATAAAAAGGTTTATCCATGGGGTGGGGATGCACCTGATAAGCGTCACGCCAATTATGATCGTTATTTCAGAGGACCAACTGTTGTTGGGGCGTTTCCGGAAGGTAAATCTCCAAGCGGTTGCTGGGATATGGGGGGAAATGTGTGGGAGTGGTGTTCAGATATTGTGACAGAAGGGGCGCCCCGGCGGGTGATCAAAGGTGGGGCTTACGATCATGCCGCGGATGCCATGAGAATCTGTCATCGGGAGGCAAAAGTGGTTGCCTGTCGATCGGCGCATATAGGATTTCGTGCCTTACGCGAGGAGTAAGTTTATGAGTCAGAAGATGGTTCAGATTCGCCAGAAACAGGTGTTTGTCAGCAGTCCATACAGTGTTTCCGAAGTGTGGGCATCACCAATCATTGGACGTCAGAACGAAATGGAGATGATAACGGCAGCCTGGATGGCTGGCCCAAACAGCTTGCCTTTGTCACCACTATTGCTTGGTGAACCAGGTGTGGGAAAAAACAGGATGGTTTGTGAACTGGCCCGTCGGACAGGAAAAGAATTGTTTATATTTCAAGGGCATGAAGATGTTACTTCAGAAGATCTGGCCTGCGCCATCCGTTTTAGTGATGACGCTACTCGAAAGATGGATTATCTGATTTCGCCTTTGGTGACGGCTATGCTGAGCGGAGATATCTGTTTTATCGATGAAATTGCGAAAATTCGACCAAGGGCACTTGCGCTGCTTGTGAGCGTTCTGGACGAGCGTCGCTACATCGACTCAACTTTGCTGGGTGAACGAGTTATTGCCCACCCCGGATTTCGCTTCGTGGCTGCAACCAATACGGCCGACTTGGAAGGGAATGCTCTTCCTGAATTTCTTCGATCACGCATGAGGCCGGTTATTCTAATGGGTTATCCTGCCAAAGAAGAGATTGAGCAGATTGTCCGTTTTCGTCATCCTAGGCTTAATGAGCAGGTTGTCAAGCTGATGGATCATTTCTGGGTGGAGTGGGCGCGACTAAGTAAAGACAAGCCACCAACACCGCGAGATGCGATTTATGCATTTGATTTAGCGTTAAGTCTCGCTGATTTTGAGGCATTTGGCGGTTTCGCGAAGTGTGGATCGGAAGACACATTTTCTCTAGATACGAAAATTATGGCGGATGCCGTTCATGAAGAGAAACATTTAAAGCGGGCGATTCACGAATTGTTCCGCCAAAACAAACTGCTTTCGAAATGAAAACGGATCTTCATTTTAGCATTCATGGCATGTCAGTGTTTGCGGTGCCGTCGGTTCACTTTCGCATGGCATTTGCCGAAGAGGTTAATCGGTTGTGTGCTGCCGAAAAACCTGATGCAGTTGCCGTTGAGCTAGGTCCGCAGACAGCCAGAGCTGCCACGGAGTGGATTCGTGAATTATGCGGAGAAGGTAATGGTTCTTCTGCTACTTTCCCGAATATGCTGGGCATAACCAGGCCAAACCGGAGAATCCGTCCGTCTAAGCGTGCTGAAGCCATCCGGCTGCAGAAGATGACAGGAAAAGAACTGCATGAGTTGCCTCCTGAAATATTGCTGGAAGCCCTGGACTATTCTGAATTATCCGTGCTTTATTTGTCGCCTACAGATTCTATTATTGAGGCTATCAGGTGTGCAAATGAGCTAAAAGTTCCTCTTTACGGGGTTGATCTGGAGGAAACTGCGGCATGCCGAAGGCAGGACATTATGCTCCCTGATCCAGCCATAGCTTCTCAGGACATGGCGTCTTACGTAGCCCAGAATGGTGGATTTTCCGAGCACCACCGCGATGAGGAGATTGATCATCGACGGGAAGTAGCTATGGCTGCTCGTTTAAAGTCTCTTGCTGCAAAGCACAAAAAAATCGTATTTGTCTGTGGATTAGCACATTGGCGATGCATTCGTACCCTTGTGGATGATTCAGGCATTGCGCCTGCAATATTTCCTGTTGATGAACCCTTAAATTATAGGTTGTTCCAGCGAGTTATTGTACATCCCTCTCTGGCGATTCACTATATAGATACATTCCCTGCTTATGCCGAGGTATACGAGGATTGTCGCAGGCATGTATCAAGACGACATAAATACCATCAGGAATTAGATGTTCACAGGCTCTTCAATGACATGTTGCTCTCAGCATATGAGAAATATTTTATCAAAGCAAAAGACACGGGTGAACAGATTGACCGGTGTTTTGAGGATTTGGAGGCAAAGAATGATTTTGAGCAATTGCTTTGGAATCTTACAACAATTCGTCAACGTAAGACGCCTGATATCTTCACCACGCTGTCTGCGGCACAGGGGATCATGAGCAGCATGTTTTGTAAGATTCTTGGCGAGGTATTAATGAAATCGAGGTGGGTGCAACCGGATGCATTTCCGGACTTGCCGATACTTGCTCCATCACCGTCACCTGCAGGTACGCCTGTACGGGCGGAGTATGTTGAACCTAACGGAAATCGAAGTAGATGGTTTTATTTACATTCAATACCTGCCAGATCCGGTATTCCAATCTCAATTCCTGTACCTTGGGAATGGAAATGTATGCCAAAGAAGATTGTAGAGCGTGAAAGGGATGGGATTATTGCAAATTGGTTGCCTCTTGAGGCTCTCTTCACAGCATATTCATTGAGAGCCGTGTCAGTCGCACAGGAGGACCAATCTCAATCGCATACGGAACCGTTCGAAGGAAGCATTCAGGATGGATTTGAGATGAAGTCAACCCTGAGAAGTGCCGCTAGGGGTGAAGACCGGATTTTTGTACGTGTCGGAAGAAGGAAACCACAGACTCAGGCTGAGGGCGGTGACGAAATGGACGGATTTCCTTTAGTCTGGATATTCCGTCTAATGGAATCAGCATCGATCAGTTGGAAGTTTTCTTCAGATGGTTTTAGATTGCTTCGTGTTAACAGCAAGAATAAAGCAATGTGGGATAAATATGATTTGAATTACAGGTTTATTTCATCACTTATGGCTGTTACAGGATCACACATAGATCAGCATTTAAGCAGGAACGGCTATAATGTGATAAGCGAAACTCGGGTTGGCCAACTCAGTTATCACCCACAGTGTTGTGTCAAGCGAACAGCGGAGTGGGCTATGGAGACACATTTTTCAAGGAACCCATATTGTCCAGAGGCGACGTTCGAGATTTTGTCTAAATTTTACCGGGAACGATTCTCTTTTGAGATTGGTGACTATCCCTGGCATGTTAACCTGATCCGCATGGCTATCCCTTATGCAACAAAAGCTGTAACAGTAGCAGCTCCTGATGGTTATGTGCTGCCATCGGTCGCATATCAAGAAGCTGCGCGAAAGGGGGTTCAATTACGGATAGTGCCCTTGTCTTTCTTCCCAGCTATGGCACTGAGAAAGATGAGTGAGTTGACTTGGATGCCGACACTGGATCGGACTAACGATGAAATAGATCTGCCGACATATCCGGAACATGTTCATAGACACTATAATGAACCCGTGGATACTAATCTTCGACTGATTCCTCCAAAGTGGCGTTGAAAGCCTGAGCAGATGTTATGGATAAAGCGGACTTGCAGAAAATGTTTGAAGCGGTAGTGGTGGAAGTAACGTCTGATACCGCACCAAATAGGTTGCCTGTGGCGAAGCTAATTTACGACGATGAACCGCTTGATGATCTCCTTTATAATCAAGCGTCAATCTGTCCCAGTGAAGTCAGCGTCTTTGATCAGGCTAAAAAATTCTGCGCTATATGCCTGACGCGAAAATGGATGTGTCGCAGAACTCACTTGAATATTATGTCGCATTTCTCGAAACTGGGTAAGCTCTTTCCATGAAGATATTTGGCTTGCTGGTTGAGGGTAACGCAATAGATGGGGTTCCTCTTCTTAAAAAGGCGATTTTAATCGATGAAAAACAGAATTCCATGTACTTAGAGCATGATCGTATGTTGTTGCAGGTGATAGGTGAGGGTGGGTGATAAGTCAATGCTTTTATTAGGGCTTCCTAATAAAAGCCCTTTCCAACGAAGAGCTGTCTGATCCAATGCATCAAAACTACCCTCTTCCGCCAACTTTCGCAATTATCTTTACGCTGAAACCAACAAACTGGCATTAGACCAAGATCGCCAAGACCTTTTCCGCAAAAAACAGGCAATAATCACCGAAATTTAGCAACAGTATTTTGCAGCAGAGGGCCAGTATCCTTCAGTTACCTTGTGCTGAAACCAGGAACCCATCTTTTATTTGATTTTGAGCAATAAGGATGGTCCCCGCTATTTCTTTTGACGATTCATCAAATTGGTTCCGAAGTACGTTTACTAGGGCGATGCGACACCCTCCGATACCGGGTGTCATGCTCGGTTATTGAAGATCGTAGTTCAGGAAATCCGAACTCTACATTTTATGAGAGCCGGAAGCAGATCACAACCTCCGACGACCAGATACGAGGTAGAAAAAAAATTATGCTACCGGATTAGACTGGTTCACATATCGTAATGTTTGGCACTTGATTTCGATTCAATATCTTCGACGGAATTGAAACGTTTCCTTGATTTTTTTGATCTCATCATAGTTATTGTCGAAATCCGATTCATTACAGGCGAATTCCATGCTGAAAATGACCTTGTCCTTCACAAATAAATAACTGAGGCGCTTTTGCTTTACGTTATCGGGAGGTGTCTCAATAGTCACAAAAAACTTCGCATCAACTCCTCCGACCTGACTGTCTCCCGACTCGACCACTTTACCTACCGTATCGCCTTTTTTGAGTGTTGAGTATGCCCAGAGCAATTCCCGATCGGTCATGTTCTTCAAATCACCCACATCAGAAGCATCCAACTCTGTCTTGACGCTCATGAAAAGAACTCTGCCCGAAGCTGTCCGTCCACCGTACATGGTCATTCCATCGACTTCCTGATTCGTCAGTTTCAATCCGTTTTGCCAAGAGGATGGAACTTTTAGTGAGTATACCGGGGTGCCTACCTCCATTGCCTGCTGCTTCAAGGCAGGACTGATCTTTGTCAATATCTCTTCCGTCACCTGTTTCATTTCCGGACTCTCGATGCGAATATCGAAAGTAATGAAATACAGACTCATTAATGATAGCACGCGGAAAGGCACCGGCCCACCGATTGGTTTTTCATTAAAGCGGCGTGCATCAACATCGTTGACATAGCTGTGGACATCCGTACCGTATAAATCCGCCAACCGTAGTATGCTTTTCTGGCCGTAGTCAAATTGTACCCGGCCTCCCGTCTGCACAAGAGTCCAGGTTTCGGTCTTCTTAATGGTGTTCCGTGCGGATCTCAGCGAACTCATGCTTTTCTTCAGCTTATCGAGGTCATCGCCTGCCTGGAGGATGGCGACAATGATATCTCCCGGGTGCGGCATCTCGTATTCAATTTTAACTTGATCGGCGCCAGACACCGAAACTTGAGGCTTCATGATGGGAATCTGTATGGCGGCGAAAGCGTTGGCAATCCGAAATTCTTCGCGATCGGTACTCAACAACACGTATGCAGAAGTGCCATCACCTCGTTCGTAGGCGTTGAGAAGTGCAGCAACTGAATTACGCACCTGTGGTGGAACATTTGTTGAGAAAGAGGGAGCTGTACTTTTTAACGGGTGTTCAATTGGCTGGGTGCCCTGGGGCTCCTTTGATTTGCCTTGTAAAGTTGTTTTGGAGTCGTTGGGTTTTTCCCCGCAGCCAAATAGCGCCAAGCAGACCAAGCTTAAAATGCAGACTCGACCAATTTGTATTGGATGTTTCATCTCTTACCTCATTTTCGATTGATTATTTTCCAGTCAAATGTAGTGGGTGCACTCGCGGTTGCAATCTGTGTCGCAGGCATCCGGCATATCGGGCACCATGACCAAATACATCTCTTTGCATACTGCATCCCTGCGCGCGAAACGGCAAGAAACCCCATTCTTCAGTCAGCCTTTCCCAAAAACACAAAAGGCCCCCAGTAATAGGGATTGTCTCCGTACTTTCCCTTGATCGTCAGGGCGGCCTGGCGCAGAGACTGGCAGCGGTCCAGTTTGCCGGACAGGATGTTTTTGTAAAACTCCACCATCAACACCCTGGTGGATTCATCGTCCACTTCCCACATGCTCATGATCATGCTTCGGGCCCCAACCTGTTTGAAAGCGCGGGCCAGTCCAAATATGCCTTCCGTGGTTTTGATTTCCCCCAGGCCGGTCTCGCAGGCGGAGAGCACCACCAGGTCTGTGCCGCGCAGATTAAGCCCCAAAATCTCCTCTGCGGTCATGATGCCTTCGCTGCCTTGCTCGGAGGTATTTGCCCGATTGGCCCCAGCAAGGGCGATTCCGGATTTCAGCAGCGGATCTTCATAGACCGCTCCGGGTCCGGCAGATCGTCGAAATGCATCGTCCCTGCTCATAAAAGATTCCATGCCCCCAACGCCGCGAGCGGATTTCAGGGTGGACAGGTCCTGATCCTTCAGGAAAAAACCATGGGTCGCCAGATGAAGAATACGGGGACTCTCCCGGGACAGCAGCACTTCCTTCAACGCCCGGTTATCCAGAAAAACCTCGCATTGGCCTTTGCCGAGCAGGGTTTCAATGGCGGTCACTTCTTTTCTGGTTCCCGGCAGGCGATCAAACGCCAACCCTTTCTGAGGGGCTGAGCGCACCGTGGCAACCGTGGATCTGCCCCGGAGGCCGATTTGATCCAGTATTTGATATTTTCTTTTGGCATCCAGATCAAAATCCGGATCTCCGACAAGCACCGGTTTTTGTAACCCGGCCTTTTTCTCCGAGAAGCTTGCCAGGTCCCGTCCGGCAGTCAGGTAGTTGAAGGTGTAGTTCTCAATAAGATATTTGCCGTCGGCATTAATCATCACTTCAAAAGGAAGCAGGGCCAATTCGCCGTCAGGAGATATAAAGATCCGATCAGCCTTTCCCAACGCTTTTTGAAATGGTGCGAAAACCAGATCATGGAGTCTGCGACCATGGTTCTTTGCGCCGGCCTGCTGATTTTGCGTGAGGGCTTTTTTGAACTGGGTGATCGTTGTATCAATCTCATCGGCAGGACCGAGATCGAAAAGCAATACATCCTTTCCCTTGCCGGGAAACAGGACAAATGCCAGATACCGGGCCGCAGGAGGTGCTTTATCTTTTCGCCCGGCACTGAAATCCGTGATGTTTGTTCTGGCAAAATCCACCAGAACCTTACCCTTGGGCAGAATCCCGGACAGTTCATCGACCGTGATCTTTCGGGCTTTGCGGGCCTGGGCATATGTCTGGCTCAGCCGGCTCAATTTGGATTCGAGTTCCTCTTTTTTGGCATGCAGAGCTTTGAGCCTTTTCTGGTAAACTTCTGCAGCTTCCTTGCCCGGGCCGGAAAAGGTCATTTGAGCAATGCTGCTTCGGGTCAGGGAGAGTTCCTCAAACACCCTGGCCGCTTCCGGATTGTTCGCATCCAACAGCGCCTGCTGCATGCGGCGCTGGTTCTCCAGCACCACCCCTTTGCGCCTCAACCAGACACCGTAGGCTTCTTTGCGGGCAGAGGCATTTTCCTTCAGGGGTGCGTTTACCAGGCTCAGACACATTTCTGTTCCTCCCTGGAACTTGGACAGGTACTTCATTGTCTGATCGCCAGAAGTAAAACTGGAGACCTGATCGATCATCTTATCCATGATGTTTTCTGATTGAATGATTTTCTGAAACGCCTCATAACTTTTTCCGATTTCTGCATATAGAAAAGAATAATTTTGAAGGCTGGTAGCAACAGCCGGGTGGTTCTGACCCAACGCTTTTTCAAAAATGGCCAGGCTGCGCTTATATAACGGCTCGGCTGCCGCATAATTGCCCATTGCCAGGTAAAGCGTAGCCAGGTTGTTCAGGCTGGCAGCAACATCCGGGTGGTTCGGATCCAGCTCTTTTTCCCTGATAGCCAGGCTGTGCTTATATAACGGCTCGGCAGCCGCATAATTGCCCATGGCCTGGTAAAGCGCAGCTAGGTTGTTCAGGGTGGTAGCAACATCTCGGTGGTCCGGATCCAACACTTTTTCAAAAATGGCCAAGCTGCGCTTATATAACGGCTCGGCTGCCGCATAATTACCCATGGCCCGGTAAAGCGCAGCCAGGTTGTTCAGGCTGGTAGCGACAGCCGGGTGGTCCGGATCCAACACTTTTTCCCTGATAGCCAGGCTGCGCTTTAATAACGGCTCGGCTGCCGCATAATTGCCCATGGCCCAGTAAAGCGCAGCCAGGTTGTTCAGGCTGGTAGCAACATCCCGGTGGTCCGACCCCAGCTCTTTTTCCAATTTCTTAAGCTTCAATTCTTCTTCCATCAAATTGGCCGATTGACCCAAGGCCGTATCAGGTCCCCATAACCCTGACAATCCCAGTAACATTATTAGGGCAACCAGTCTTAGAAACATTCTTATCTCCTCGATTTGATGACGTTTGATAAACAACGATTTTATTTGTGTCTGGATAATAAGTCTGGCACCGCACGCCGGGCAGTTCGTTCACGGTGAGGCGCATTCCGTACAGGAAGATAATGAAGCGCCATTCATGGCTACTGGTGCAAAAAAGACAATTTCCAGACAAAGACCTTGTTCATATCAATCTCGGCCGGCTTATCCAGCGGTCTGTTGGATACAGTCGAATCCTTTGCAGGTTCGTCATTCTTCCTAACTCCTATCATACCTCGGGTAGCACTTTTGGATTTTTCCGGTACCCTGCTGGAAGCGAGAGCCATACCTCCTGCGGTTCCGATTTCACGCTTGCATATTTCCAGGGGATCTTTCAATTCCTCTTTCTGTGCTACCACCACAATGTGTTCTTTGCCTTTGTTTTCGTCGAGTACAAACCATTTTCCAAAGTCGGGTACACGGTATAGCCGACCGGGTTCTACCGTACCATAACTTTGAGAAAATTCCGGATTTGGAAATAGCTGTTGCTCTTTGCCCATGCTGTCTACCTGATAAACATATACATGGGCGGATGTTTTTGGGGTAAATTCCACCGCATAACCATCCCTTTGAGTAAGGGTGCCCCCATCGCGCAGTTCCTTTTCTTGCTTGGCTCTTGTGTATTTAACTTGAACGACAATATCGGGCCGATCCGCAAAGGATGCATCAAACACTTTGAGGGTGTTGATAATTTCCACACGGCGATTCTGTTGCCTGCCGGCCTCGGTATCGTTGGAAGCAATGGACTTGCTTTTACCAAACCCCTGAATTTCAAATTGCTGTCTTTCCAGGTCGAAGGTTCCAACCATATAATCGGCGACAGCAAGCGCTCTTTTCCGGGACAGCTCCAGGTTATAAGCATCCGTTCCCACATTATCGGTATGGCCCTCGATCTTATAGATGTATCCCCTCAATTCTTTATCTTGCAACGCCGTACCAAGGGCATCCAGATATTTGACGGTTTGGGGCGCCAGTTCATCACTATTGAATTTGAATTCGAGCTGCATCGTAAGGCTGGGCTGGCTTGTCCCCGTATTGTTGAGTTGAGATTCCGGTACGACTTTTCCTTTACCACGTGATTGCCTTTGTTGGGGGTCAAGAGGGGACTTTTGAACTGAATTGGGTCTGAGGGCTTGTTTATACTGCTCTGAAAGTCCGGCATCCTGTGCAAAAAGGCCACTGGCATTGATCAGGAAAAGCACGGCAATACACATCAGAAAAGTTTTGTTCCACATGACGGTGTTCCTCCTTGTTTGGGCGAATATTTTTCAGATACTCTGATGATATTATCATTCAACAGCCCTTGTTATGCGCGATAAATTATCTCTAATCACTGAATTATTTGTTTTCCGAGCGATTCAAGCGCAACAATGAATGATAATTATCTAAAAATACTAAATTTCTCAGCTACTATCGATTTAGTAACAAAGCGATGTGTTGGAAAAGTGGCCACTAATTCGCTTGTATTGGCTCAATGAAAAAAAATCGCGCATTGTGAAAAAGATCTGCTGATAAAGAGTTCAAAGGGAAGTTCACTGAATCACAATTCAGAATCCAAACCGATATCCTGAACGTGAATAATAGACAATGTGCTTATTCAATCGTAAGAGTGTAACCTTATCATAAAAAAAAATATTAACACCTGATTTTTTACGCTTGCAAGGCAAATCGGTCCGGACGGAAGACGTGCCAGATGCCGATTTCGATTGGGATATGGCAACATCAACGACACGTATTGACAACCATTCAACAAAGAGAAAGGAGAAGGCGATGATACTCGGAATTGAAATTTTTCTGACGGCGGCTGCATGGAAAAAGGGGTGGAAGTGGTGGGCTCTTTTGCCATATGCGATTTCAATTATCCTGCTGCTGTCTGTTTCCGCTGTGATGGGCTTGAAGCAGGATGAAATCTACCTGGTCGGCATGGTTGGAGATGCTGTGGTAATTCTTTCTTTGATCATTATGGGTGCAAAAACGACCAAAAAAGAAGATAATAAAAATGCGGTGGTTCGGGAATTGACGGCATGAAAACGATGCTTCGATTGATTACAGATCCGAATTGAGAACCGGAAAAACACCGAAAGGTCTGTCGCTGCTCTCCATCTGCGATAGACCTTTCCAGATTCACAATACCAGGAAAGGAGAAGACAGATGAAACGATCGCTGACCACTGTTATGCTGCTGAGTTTATTTACAATTGTCGCCCATGCCCATGCCGATGATTGGGTGGTTACCCTGAATGGAAATATTGCTGAAATCGCCTATGGCAGCGGTGGGGAATATCCGCAATACGGCGTGCTGCATCTATCAAGTTCGTATTTCAGGCTGATCCCGGACCGGGAATCCGGATGGGGAACTTCGGTAATCCTCAGTCCGAGCTATTGGAGCGGTGGCGCATATTTTCAGGGTGCACAAATAACTTCCATCGATTGGATAACAGATCAAGGCAATCTGGTTCTGTATGTCAACGGGCAGACTGCCGGAGGGCTTGGGTACATCGGCGCGGTGATGATTTCTCCTCCGGCAAACGGCATGATTCAGGCTTATGTAGATATTTCGGTCGTTGGAAGTGCGGTTCTCGATACCCTACCGGGCGAGTCGTTCAAACCTGTCATGCTGAGTTCCATGCATATTTCCGACACCATATGGGACTGCAAGACAGCCCTGGCCGGCTTTTCCCGATACGCAATCCCGACCGAGGGCTGGATTGTCAGCCTGACGAAAGGCGCCAGAGTTTTCGGATTGACCGGCGGCGATTCCCAATGGAAGAGCAATGCGCCATCGGTTCTGATCCGGATGCATTCACCGAATTCACTGGTGGTTACCGGATGGGTGACGGATTCGACCGATCCGAATGATGACAATGTCGGTTTCTGGTGTGCGTCGGATACGGTTTTGAACGCCTGGCAATATACCCTTGTCGCATTTACATCCCGCATTCAATAAAACTGTCTGATGCCGGCCGTTGATGTAATGGCCGGCCCATTTTTAAAAACAGAATATCGACAGTATCATTTGGGCTCCGCTGGACCGCGTGGAATCAGCCCTGTAAGCTGTCGCTGGAATCAAAAAAAATGACCGGGGAATTAAACATTCATGCCTGCCTGAATCATTTGATCGGCTATGTGGTGCTGGATCCGGAGGGCCGTATCATCACGATGAACGACGCGTTTCTGAAACGCATCGGCGGATTTGGGTATTCACCGGAAAAATCTGACCGATCGTCCGTTAATCATGGGCGGATGCGGCTCTGGCCATTCCAGGAAATGCTGATCTTCTGGGCATGGACAGGATCCACAGAAAGCTTTTCTGCGGAAATCTTCCTGAAAGGCAGCGGCTCTTGAAAATCCCATGATCGCGGCCTGAACCGGCAGAACAGCCCGAAGCAAAACATGATTGTCACCTTCCGATACCCCAGGTATCAGACGGACCCGGTTGTTGAGTCCTGCCAGCCGGTTCCATATGTCGGCGACGGGAACCGCCAGATGAGACGGCCATCGGACCAACAGCAGGGTCAGATGAAGGTGACCGGTGTCATGAAGTTCTCCGGTGATCTCCAGTATTCCCGGACGCACGGGATCGGCTGGCTTGCCGATAAACGATTTGTCGGAAGCGCGGGTGGCGATTTCGAGCTGTAATGTTCTGGCACAAAATGCGCCGATATGGTTGAGCACGTCTAAAGTGTCCGCTGGGCTGCAAACAGGATTGGCCGATACGTCCAAGGGGTTCATCGCTGATTCTTTCTGATGATTCGGATTGAAAAACCACTGAAGCCGGATTTGGGCACAATTGGTATGAAGAGAATCCGTTGGTGAAAATCACCGAAATTTTTGATCTGTTCAGGAATAAAGCAAGGAACGTGCCGAAATGGAATATTTGCTATATCGATAGACTTTCAGAAAATTCATTTCACAAGGCAGCAGGGAGGGGATAGACCTTTTGCGGCTGACGCCTTGAAAGACTGTCGATCCTCCCCGACCGATAACGCATTGAAATTATATTTGTTAAAGTCTATAATAAAAATGATCAGATAATTATGATTTTTTGTTTATGCGGGTGGAAAGATCGGCGATTGCCCCGTCCTGGTGAGAATGCGAGTTACTGTTGAAAAAACACAGGTGTCCGCAGCGGGTTTCGGCTGGTCATGGAAACGATCGGAAAGTGCAACGCTCTCCGATTCTGGTGACTGAAAAAAAGAGATGGGTGTCCGGGTTTCATCACATCAATTTTCAGCCGGTTTCAGATTCACCTTTCTGAATGCTCATTTTAAGTTTTTTCTCCAGATCGGCAAACAGGCTTTTTTTCTTTTCAGACTGGGAGGCCTGAAGCGATTCAATCTTTTCGACAAATTCCTTGCGGGTATTCCTGAAATTGGCCAGTTCCCGGTCGATCTGGCTCTGCGTCGTTCCTCTTGGGATTTCCTCTATTTTTACAGCGTCTTTGATAAAAAGTCGCATCAGGCTTCCGGCAGAAATCATTTCAACAATTCCCATATCGGCAAGCTTTCGGGTGATCAGGCCCGCCTCTTCCATGGATATGGAGAGCAGTTGGACAATCTCTTCTATCGACGGTGCATGGTGATGTGTGAATTCAAGAATCCGGATCGCTGCAACCAGCAAATGCGCCTTGTGATAAAAATCCATTTCCGTGATCGAATGATTTTCTGCCAAATTCATCATATCCATCCCGCAAATCTTGACAATAAAAATCAAGAAGCGTAACAGTTAAAGGGCTTGTTTGAATCAGATGAACACAGACATGACGACTGGTCGTGATGTGCTGTTTCAAGCAATAATCGCGTATCAGGAATATAAATGGTTTTCAGAACGATGACAATGGGCTTTTTATTTAAATCACATCTGGTTCGTTGGCATTGCAACAAAGGAGGATATGACAATGACAGAGATTATTGATGTCCGGGCTCGTGAAATTCTGGATTCAAGAGGCAATCCCACGGTTGAGGTGGATGTTCAATTGGCCTGCGGTGCGATGGGTCGGGCT
>Ga0351861_1128_pt1 | contig 14659 bp, 9 predicted proteins | sample BONcelHFGM3001F9_FD_206795 | JGI IMG/M metagenome (GOLD analysis project Ga0351861, IMG submission 206795) | Enriched cells from coal bed in the Powder River Basin, Montana, United States - BONCAT cells FGM rep2 HSBNCT.FGM.300.1.F9 ...
ATGTATTCCTCATCTGTTGGTTGTGGTAGATTTTCTGCCATCCCATTCCTGATTTCCAGGGTGTCGGCTTTAGCAGCGTAGTATTGAGAGTTGAGTGGTAGTGTCGGATTAACTCCGGCTATTGATGCACTTAGTTCGGAAAGAGTGAGTGCGCCGAGTAGTATGGATATGAATATGGTTTTCATGGCAGTCGGTTTTAAGTTGTTTCCGAAGACAGTTTTACTAATATCGTGCCATAGTTTATAATGTACAGTATATCAATACTATAGAGCGATAAATTGTAATTGATCCATTTTTTATTACAGGTCGAAATGCTGACGAATTTGATGCCTGTTTCAATGCTCATTTTATGTAATCTATTGATAATCAATGATAAGTAATAATTCTCGCGCTCTCTTTTGTGAGAAAAATCTTCTATTACATTGATAAACAAAGACATAAGTAATAGTGTTCGTTTTCGGATAGCTTAAGTGCAAATACGTACAAAGTGAAATGTGTAATTCTGCAGCCGGAAACATTCAGGTTTCAGATAAAAAAAAACCACCTGCAAACTAATGCAGATGGTTTTAAAAAAATATGTTGACCAGATTAGTTACGAACGAATCGCGCAACTCCGGTGCGTTTGTTGTCGCTGACTTTTAAAATGTAACTTCCTGCACTGATTTTTGAAGTATTTATGATAATTTGTCCGTTGGCGCTTGATGTCACATCCGCTTTTACCGGGCGTCCGTTCATATCCTGTATCGAGACTTCAGATGTTTCAAACAGCCCTCCCGTTTCAACAATAAGGTAGTCCTTTACAGGATTAGGATAAATTTTTAATCGCAGCATTTCCTGTTCTGCAATGCTTCCGCAGATGTAAAAACCGACTGAAATTTCGTCTGAAGCAGAACATTCGCCTTGCTCATATTCCACCTTTACCATTACATTGCTCAGTCCGATACCTGTGGTGTCAAGCGAAAACGTTTGTGTTTGCGAAATAAGCACATCATTAACAAACCATCTCACCTGACTGTAAGCTGTTCCTGCGTCAAACGAAATGCTCGTTTCTGCACATACCAATGTATCAGGCCCCAGTTCAAGTCTTTCGAAAGGAATCACATTAACAGTAACATTTCCGAGCATAGCTCCATTCTGAACATCGGTAACCAGCACTGTGTATGTTGTGGTTTCATCAGGCGAAACTTTTATTGAGCTGGTCTGCTCTCCGGTACTCCACACGTAACTATATGGGGGGAATCCGCCACTTACATCAACTGAAATTTCGGCTGTATCGCCCTGACAGATTGTAGCATCTTCAGCAAAAATTACAATTGGATTGAAATTCTGAGCAATATCTCTATAACGAACGGTCGTCATCGGACCTTCAACTGTAATTGAAAGCAGTGGAATTCCCTGGTTGTTGCCAAGCCATTGATATTCGGTGTAGTATCGGATAATCGGAAACCCTGTTTGCAGGGAATCTACATAGAGACTATCGCGTTCATAAAAATCGGACCTGACCCTTAAAACATCAAATGTACCAAAAGGAGTTGTCAGGCTACCCCAGCCATCAACCTGATTAACGCGTTTGCGTTCAATGCTGAAATATGCAAGGTTAGGGATGTCAAGAGCATAATTGGAGAGGCTGGAATCTTTCGGTGATCCAACTGAAAGGGGAAAAGTGTAAAGCAACTCCGGAATATCAAATTTCATGGGTATAGGAATGCCCATAACTGTAGCAGCATAACCGGGCCTTAAATAATTGGTCGGGTTGTCTTTGTAAAAAATATAAGCGTCAGTAATGTCTATATCAGGTATAAAGTCAATAGCTTCGATGGGAGAAGCAAGGTTTGCAACGTTCATGTTGAACACAATCTGATACAGAAAAGGCGTTGTATTCGGATTTACATAACTTTCAACGGTTTGATCTGTGGGTAGCAGAGTTGAATAGTCCCAGGTGTATCCGGGGCCGGTGAGCGACGGATCCTGGCCGAAAAGTATAGGCGAAGTACTCACCCTGAGTGTATCACCGATATTTGGCATGTCATCACGGGTAATTGTGATCTGAGCCTGTAATGCAATTGACAGCATCAGGCCGGCAAAGGTTACTACAGCTTTTTTCATGGTATTTGTTTTTAGATGGTTTTCTTTTTTACCCGGAGAAAAATTCCGGGATTTGAAGTGGTTGACTTATTCAGTGGTTAAAGGTACGGTCTTTTTGCGCTGACGTTGAAAAATTTCAGAAAAGCGGTCAAATTCATATCTGTAATATATCCCTACACCTTGCTTGTAATTCGCATTATAGGATGTCACTTCAAAGGGATTGTTTGTCTTGTTGTAAGCTTTTACTCTGAATCTGCCATCGCGGGTTATTTTAACATCTACCACTACATCGCCCACTATATTACTGGTGTTTTGCGTTGATCCCGAGTTAATAATCCCGAAATTTCCATCAATTGTAACGCGGTCGTTAAACAAATGGGTCGAGAGCGCAACTTCTATAGCTTCCGAGGTAAGAGCATCTGCTGTGCGATAGTTTAAGCCTATGTCAATATCCTTGCTGATTTGAGAAAGCATACTGCTCAACTGGCTTGTAAGCATTTCTAGTGAAGAAGATCCTACACTTCCGGCCAGACTTGCATTGCCGGTAAAACTAAATGATTTCAAAAGCAGCAGCGAAACCATCTGCTGAGTCATTACTGCTTCATTGGTGGTGTCAATGGCTGAGAAAACCAGATTTTTCAGTTGCTCTTCGGCATCGGGCAGCCTCAGGCTGAATGCGATATCGGGATTATAAAGGTTGTTTTTCAGGTGAATAATACAGTCAACAGGTATATTTCGTCCTGCGTATTCCGGCATTGCAGCAAGCTCGGGAATTCCATTAAGTGAAGCGCGGATTTTATAAACGGCTTTAACATTCATATTTGCATCATACGGACTGCCGGTGAAAGAGATAACACTTCCCCGCTCAATAGAAAATACCCGGTTGATAATGTTTTGAAAAGTAAAAAGGAAGGTTCCTCCTTCAATATTGTAGTCGCCAAAAATGGTAATGTCTCCCCGGGTATCAATGCCCATCTGAATCTGACCTGATCCGGTGGCTTTTATATTGCCGATGTTTTCGGGAAGGAAAATCTGTATTCCGGCATCCTTGGTTACATCTATGATCATATCAAGGTTCACACCCGATGTAACTGGTTCAAAATAGGTTATCTCTTCTTCCTTGCCATTTTTTTTGGTGAATCTGATGTAAGCATTTTCAGTTGCATCAACATCCAGATTAATGGGAATAAACATGTTGGTGCCTTTTTCCGATCTGGCTCTGATGTTCATTCTGAGGTCTGAGAATGGCCCTCTGATGCTTACATTTCCTGAAGCAACCGCATTTCCATAGAATAATTCGTTGTGCCTGAAGGTAGTGTGAAGTCCTGATAAATTGCTGGCCTGAACATTAAGGTTCATTACCATATCTCTGAAATAATTGTGCGTCAGGCTGAAATCGCAAAGTCCCGTATTTCCCAACGAATCATATATCATTATATTTTTGGCCGAAATCAGTCCCGGGGTAATTTCTACTTTGTCGGCAAATGAATAGATCACATTCAGGTAGTCAATTTTCATTTGCGTGCGCATCAGCTGCAATGAGCCTGTAAAAGCAGGTTCAGCAAAAGTGCCGTCAAGTCTGAGTGTTCCGCTGGTATATCCTTTAAGGGAAGAGGCAAATCCTTCTAAAAACGGATTAAGCGAGGTCAGATTGTAATTGGTAAGCCCGATGTCAAGATCGAAGTTTTTGTCGCTGCTTATTTCCGGGAAAATATATCCCTTTACCGAAATGGGTTTGTGCGAGCCAATGTTTCCTGTGTAAATTACGTCGGCATTAATTTCAAGACCTGACTTTTCATCATCCCATCTTGTTAAAATGACGGCATCACCAAGCCTGTCTTTGTTAAAGCTAAAGTCGTCAACCTTAATATCTGCTTGTATTTTTCGTGCTCCATACACATCATTCAGCGAAATATATCCATTCACAATGCCATCAAAATCAAGATTCTCCTGCGCAAGCAGCAGATCAGCGTTGGAAATGTTCAGATCCTTGAATCTTAAATAAAGCATGTCGGCCGGATTAGTGCTGATTTTTCCGTCAATCTGTAAGTCCTGATTTACCCCATTGATGCGGAAGCTGTTTATATAAACCGAACTGCTGTCAATGATGAAATCACCGATCTGTTCAACCACAAATGTTGTATCATTCACTGCAAAGTCCCCTTTATTCAAGGTTGCTTTGATGTAAGGCCTTTCAGAAAATGAGAGTATTCCTGCAAAATCGCCGAAGTTGCGTTTGCCAGTTATTTCATCTTTCCAGTTTATAAGGTATTTCACACTATCACCTCTCATTGAAACATCAAATGAAAAATTGTCGAGTCCCAGTTCCAGTGCGTTTTCTTTGGATGATTCACTGAATACAACCGACGAAGAACCAGTGGTTATCTGTAGCGAGTTTCCGCTGTTTTGTCCACGCACAAACCAATTATTGATTTTTATTCCCTGATATTCAAATTGATCGGCCTGTCCATTGATTAAAACCGTTTCATTAACCGAATTATAGCTCCCGAAAAGATATGCAGTTGAGTTGACTTTTAAAGAAGGTAAGAACAGTTCGGTAAGCGCATTTACATCTTTTATATTGATGGTGTATTCAAAAATGTGTTCCTGTTCTACGTCCAGTTCAATAGCAGGAGCTGGTCTTAGCGATGGCAGGTAAGCATTCAGAATATTCATGAGCGATGAATAAAAATCGATAAATGTAAACTGCCCGGTAAAATTAATATCGGCAAAATCTGATTCAAGACTTAATGCTTTTGAATTTTCTGTAGTAGTTCTGGTGGTAAGTTCAATATTTTTTGCCGGATAATTAACGCCTTCTTCAGAGTATAAAGTGTTTGAAAACCTGAGTGAGCCAAGCAGATTGTCAATGTTCGAACCTTTGAAGTTCAGATCCATGGCAGTGCTCAGTTTTGATGTTGAATCTCTTTCCCACAGGTTTAGTTTGCTCAGATAAGCATCTTTGACTGTTGATTTAAAATTAAACGCCGGAATTTCCGATGAGAAATCCACCAAACCATTAAAATCCAGATCAATCAATTCATCCCTCAGAACAAGCGTTCCATTAAATAGCTTGTTCTCCATTGCTCCGTCTATTTTGATGTTATTGAATTCATTGCCCATCAACTCAAGCTTTTTTACCACGCCATCAAGCAAGGCGGATATTCCTTCTTTTTTATGATAGCTTCCTGAAAGCTCGGAGTCAAAATCAATTTTTCCAAGATATTTCTTCACTTCAAAGATTTTTCCCAGGTCCCAGTTATTAATGTTCGCATGACCCCTGAAATTTATTTTGTTCTTTGAATCTGTTTTCAGGCTGATATCAGTTTGCAATGTGCCTGAAGCCGTTGTAAATGTAGCAGCAGAAACAAAATCATAAATAAAGCCTGTGAAATATCCTTTAATCCTGATATTGCCCAGGTTTTTAACCAGATCAGGTATTTCAATCGACTGATTCTCATTGATTCTGAATGCTTTGATATCCTGATAATTGGTTTTAAAGTCTTTGATATTTAAGTGAATAAATGTTTCGTTGATGTTTGGGAGCCCATCCATCGATATATCGCCTTCAAAATAGGTGTTTTTGCCAAGTGCCAGCCTTAGTTGCCGGGCCCTGAGTGATGCAATTGTGCCTTTAACCGGCCCGTGAATCTTTAATAGTTCCTTTGTTTGAGCCAATTCAGGCGCAAAATAGCCAATGTCACTTAGCATAATGGCCGACTGATCGAAATTTCCGGAGATTTTAACGCTGTCAATAAAATTATTATACGCTGAATAATTGTTGTGAAGAAATTTCAGATTCATATTTATATGACTCTCAGGTGTAATAATTTGCAAATTGCGGGCGACTATAGAATCATTTTTTACCTGTATCTGTGCAGTCAGCGAGCTGAGAATAAAGCCCGATTTTTCATCAAACTGCAGGTTTTTGATGTTCGCCGAAATGCTATCGCTGCTGAAAGCCAGTCGATTGATTTCAAGGTTTAAATTGCTGATGTATATGTTGTTGTAGTCAACGCCGGTTGCTACAGAATCTGTAAGTTGGTTGTGATATCTGAAGGTGGTATTTGAAAACTTAATTCCCGAAAAGCCCACATTCCATGGCTTTTTAGTGACATCCTTCGTGATGGTGTCGTTTCCCGTAAAATAATCAGCAATAAATTTGTAATTCATCACACTGTCTGATCGATATAGTATCAGATTTACTTCTGCCTGCTGCAATGAAAATGTGTAAATTCCCAGATACCTGCGTTTGAAATTTAATTTTCCGATATTAAATTTAATTTTTTCTGCTTTAAGCAGATACGTATTGTGAAGGTCTTTTACTGAAACCCCGGTCAGCACAATGTTAAACAGAAATGAAATATCAAGGCTTTGAATACTCACCTGTGTGCCTAGTTCTTTCGACAGATAACGGGTTGCTACTCCGGCAAGTTTTGTTTGCACATATGACGTTCTGAATATTCCATAAACCACAAGCAAGGTAATTGCTCCGGTTAATAATGTGAGGAATGATATGTAAAGCGTCTTTTTGATAACTTTGCAGGCTTAAGTGTCTCTGTGCTTTTCGGATTGTTCCAGGTTTTCTGCTTAACCTGCAAAGGTCACAAAAATCGGGCAGATTCTTCAGGTTTCGTAATTTTTTTTTACATTCATTTTTGCATTCTCACAAATATGTCAACATATATTCTTGGTATTGAATCTTCATGCGATGATACTTCGGCTGCAGTGCTGCAGGATACAGTTATTTTATCGAATGTAATTGCAAATCAGGATATACATGCGGGTTTTGGAGGTGTTGTTCCGGAGCTGGCATCCCGTGCACATCAGATGAATATTATTCCAGTTATTCATGAAGCAATTAAAAGAGCGGGAATTTCAAAAAATCAGATCAGTGCAGTCGCTTTTACCCGTGGCCCCGGGTTGTTGGGTTCCTTATTGGTTGGAACTTCATTTGCCAAATCATTTGCTTGGGCACTCAATATTCCGTTGCTGGAAGTGGATCACATGCAGGCACACATTCTGGCTCATTTTATAACCAAAGCTGAAGCAGTTAGTCGTGTTCCTTCGTTTCCTTTCCTTTGTCTTACAGTTTCGGGTGGACATACACAAATAGTGCGGATTGACGACTATTTCTCAATGGAAGTAATTGGTCATACCATTGATGATGCTGCCGGCGAAGCTTTTGATAAAGCTGCGAAAATCATGGGATTGCCTTATCCGGGAGGCCCACTGGTCGATAAATTCGGAAAGGATGGAAATCCGGCTGCTTTCAGGTTTGCAAAGGCACACATATCAGAACTTAATTATAGTTTCAGCGGACTCAAAACATCTTTCCTTTATTTTTTACGCGATAATCTGAAAAATGATCCGGATTTTATCGAAAAGAATAAAGCCGATCTGTGTGCTTCTATTCAAAAAGCCATAGTCGATTCATTGATGGATAAATTGATAAAAGCTGTAAATCAAACCGGAATTTCACAGGTTGCTATTGCTGGTGGTGTTTCAGCAAATTCGGCTTTGCGGGCTGCCATACTTCAAAAACAAAATGAGGGCGTATTTGAAGCCTTCATTCCCGAATTCCAATATACCACCGATAATGCTGCAATGATTGCCATTGCCGGGTATTACAAATATCTGAATGGGATGTTTTCTAATTATTCTGTAACTCCATACTCACGGGGAAGTAATATGTAATATGCGATAGTCAGGGCTTTACCCGAACTTTCGTTTCGTTTCAAAAGACAAATCTATTACGAAGTCACGCACTGACTTTGATTCAGCGTTAGTCAAGCGCTGACTCTCAAGCCCAGACTTGAGAAAATTTTCTGTTTCAACCAAATTGCCAATAAATAACAACGTATATTTGTAAAGATGTCGATGTAGTCTCTTTCACTCCTTAACTAAATCTTATGGCTCATAGCACTGTAAAAACGATATCAGGACGCAAGAGAGTTTATGGCTTTATTTTGCTGTATTTAGTGCTTCTGATCGTTACAGGTTTTGTAGTTTTGAAAATAATTAACTACAAAATTGACGATCTCAAACAAGAAAAGGGCAACTATCTTAAGGCGTTGACAAGCCTTAAAGTCAATCAGTTATCTGCCTGGTATCAGGATGAAATGAATGATGCCAGATTGATTTCAGAGAATCTGTCAGGAAGATCAGTTTATAATAATTACATGGCTGATCCCGGCAATATTAACAAAGAAAAACTCAGAGACTACCTGCTGCTTATTGCCGAAGAGCATGGATCTGTAGATGTTGTGCTTACGAAACCGGATGGTGAATTTCTCATTTCAACTCAGGCTGGCCCCATTGAGAGATACAATGTTTTGACTGATTTTATAATTCAGTCGGTAAAAGAGAAAAGAATTTTGTTTACTGATATTTACAATTGTCCGATTCATAAAGTGCCGCATCTTGATATTATTTCTCCGATTCTGGATAAAAACAGGGTAATTCAGTCAGTAATTATTTATAGAATAGATCCGGTAGAAGCGATTTATCCGTTGGTCTCCTTCTGGCCGGAAGACAACAGTTCCTTTGAGTCAGTTCTGGCAAAAAAGGAAGGCGATAGTTTACGTATTTTAAATAAACTCAGGTTTTCAGACGAACAAATCCTTGATTTTAAATTTCCTGTTACTCGCTCCGATTTGCCTGCTGCAGCTGCGGTTTCAGGGCATAAAGGGATTTTTGAAGGCAGAGATTATCGCGGAATAGAGGTGTTCTCATACACAAGTCCGGTTGCAGATACTCCCTGGTTTATGGTTTCAAAAATCGACAAAACCGAACTTTTAGCTGATTTGAATACTGAATTGATACTCTTTACCGCCTCAGTGTTATTATTTTTACTTCTGGCATTATTTGGTTTTCTTTTCTTTAACAATAGACGCAGACTTCAGATATATAAATCTCTCTATCTCACAAAAAAGGAATTTCAAACAACTCTATACAGCATCGGAGATGGCGTAATTGTGACTGATGCCCGCGGGAAAATTAAAAATCTTAACGTAGTTGCTGAGCAGCTTACAGGGTGGACTGAAGCAGATGCAAAGAACCGCGATATTGAAGAGATATTTAATATTGTAAATTTCGATACCCGGGCCAAAGTTGAAAATCCTGTACATCGTGTAATAGAAGAAGGAATTGTTGTTGGACTGGCCAACCATACTTTGCTGATATCGAAGGATGGGAAGGAATTTCCGATTTCTGATAGCGGAGCTCCCATTAAAGAAGAAGATGGAACGCTAAGCGGAGTAGTATTGGTTTTCAGAGACCAGGCCGATGAGTATTTTTATCGCAAAGAGCTTGAAGAAAGCCGCAGCCGGTACCAGAAATTATTTGTGGAGAACCCACAACCCATGTGGATGTATGATATAGAAACACTTGAATTTCTGGAGGTTAATCAAGCTGCAATAAATAATTACGGTTATTCATACAAGGAGTTTCTGAGCATGACACTCAAGGATATCAGACCTATTGAGGATATTCCTGCTTTGCTTGAAGATGTGAATCAAACCTCAGAAACACTAAATAGTGCGGGAATATGGAGACATCTCAGAAAGGATGGCAGTCTTGTTTATGTTGAAATTACCTCTCATTCCGTAAATTACAAAGGCAGGGATGCACGCCATGTGATGGTGAATGACATCACAGGGCGTTTAGATGCTGAAAATAATCTGCGCAAAGCTGAAGAGTACTACAGATCATTGATAGAAAGAGCTCCGGATGGAATTGTTTTGGTTGATAAAACCGGTAAAATGATTTTTGCAAGTCCTTCTGCCAAAAGAATCTTTGGGTATTCAGATCAATCTGAGGTCTTGCCTGATCCAAATGAATCTACCCATCCCGAAGACCTGCCAATGGTTTTTGAAGCACTCAGTCAAGTGATCAATGATAAGAATAAGGTCAGGACTTTGGTTTACCGATTCAAAACCAAAAACAATGAATGGCGCTGGGTTGAAAGTACATTCAGCAATATGTTTCATGTTCCTGAAGTAGAAGCGATTGTAATTAATTTTAGAGATGTCACTGATCGCAAACATGCTGAAAATGAGAGGTATAAACTACTGAATATAGTTGAAAGCAGCATAAATGAAATATTTGTTTTTGATGGCGATACCTTAAAATTTGAATATGCCAATCATAGCGGGCTTCAGAATCTGGGGTATTCTTTAGAAGAATTATCAGAATTGACGCCTCTTGATGTGGCTCCTGAATATAGCGCAGATGAGATTAGAGGATTCATAAAACGAATAGAAGCAGGGGTTGAGAAAAATATCTATCTGGAATCCTTCCACCGCAGGAAAAACGGGACTGTTTATCCAATTGAGATCAGATTACAAAACCTGAAGCAGGATGGTCGCAAGTTGTTTTTTGCAGTAATCAATGACATTACCTATCGTAAACGATCAGAAGAAACCCTTAAACAGAGTGAAGAAAAGTTCAGAAGCATTTTCCGTAATGATGCGGCTATCAAACTTCTTGTTGATTCTGTTTCTCTTAAAATAGTAGATGCAAATGATGCTGCCACTGATTTTTATGGTTGGAGTTTCGACGAACTTACTTCAATGACAATAGATCAGATTAATACATTGACCCCGGATCAGATACGCTCCGAAATTACCAGAGTTGATGTAAAGGAGAAGGTTCATTTTAACTTTCAGCATCGGCTTAAGGACGGAAGTGTGAAAGATGTAGAAGTCTTTTCAAGTGCTGTGCGCATCGGCGATAATTTGCTTATTCATTCAATAGTTCATGATGTTTCTTCGCAAAAAGAAGCCCAGCGAAAAATCAATTTCCTGATACGGTCTGTGGACCAAAGCCCGGTTGGAATTATAATAACCAACAGTGAGGGCATTATTGAATATGTAAATCCAAAATATGCTGAAATATCAGGCTTTGGTGCCGATGAAATGATTGGCACAATTCCTCAGCTACTTCTTTCTGATGGTGAAGGAGTGGAGAATAATCCGGTTTGGGAAATTATAAATACAGGCGAGAGTTTCTTTGGCGAGGATAAGGATCTTCGGAAAAACGGGGAGTTTTATTGGAGAAATTTTGCAGTGTCACCTGTGTTGGACGAAAACGAACTGATCCGCAATTTTGTAATTGTAGTGGAAGACACCACCCGGCAAAAGCAATTGCTTGATGAACTCAGGTTGTCGAAAGAGAAAGCTGAAGAAAGCGACAGACTTAAATCATCATTTCTTGCCAATATGAGTCATGAAATCAGAACGCCTATGAATGGAATTCTTGGTTTTATGAGCCTTCTTCAGGAACCCGATCTTACAGGCGAAATGCGAGACGAATACATCGAAATCGTAAATGCCAGTGGACAACGCCTTTTGAGTACGATCAATGATATTATTGACATTTCAAAAATTGAATCGGGACAAATATCTGTCAATAAGGAAAATGCTGACATTGCTGTTTTGTTGAAGCGATTGTATTTGTTCTTTAAACCGGAAACAGATGCCAAAGGAATTGACCTGATTCTCAATACCAACATTGGCAATGAAGAAAAATCCTGTTTAATAGATATTCATAAAACAGAATCGGTGCTGACCAATCTGTTAAAGAACGCCATCAAGTTTACATCCAAAGGTAGCATTACCCTTGAATGCAATTTACTCGATAATACGCTTATTTTCATTATAGAAGATACAGGTAAAGGAATCCCACCCGAGAAATTAAAAAGTATTTTCGACCGATTTGTTCAGGCCGATGTTTCACATTCCCGCGAATTTGAGGGATCTGGTTTGGGACTAGCCATTTCCAAAGCTTTTGTGGAAATGATGGGTGGAGATATTCGCGTTGAATCAAAATTTGGGGTCGGATCAAAATTTTCATTTACTGTTCCCATTGAAATCAAAGTCATTCCTGAAAAAATGCCCGTGATTTCAGAAACTGCTGCTACGCGGGGAATTATTACGGCTGATTTTGTGTTTCTGGTTGCAGAAGACGACGATGTCAGCTTCCTTTATCTGAGTAAACTCTTCACCAATTATAAGGTGAAACTGATCAGAGCAATAAACGGGCTGGAAGCTGTAAATATATGCCAGAGTAACCCTGAAATTTCCCTGGTATTAATGGACATAAAAATGCCCGTTATGGATGGATACACCGCAACACGAAAGATACTTGAGTTCAGACCTGACCTGCCTATAATTGCACTTACCGCTTTTGCTTTTTCCGAGGATAAAGAAAAAGCATTAAGTGCCGGTTGCATCGAGTACATCAGCAAACCTGCAAACCGAAGATTATTAATGGGTATGCTCGAAAGAATCCTCAATTTTAAAGACACAATCGAGTGGAAGTAAAAGGGCGTTTGTTGTTTCACTTTCAAAATTAAACCTGCATTTAATTTTTTTCACTTATCAAGGTTTCTTATGTTGTTGAATTTCACCCGAAGAGTGCTGAATTTTGCCAGATACAGACTCATTCCTCCCCATAATATGTTCACCCACAAGGCTGAACAGTTTTATTTTGAAGAATACAACCGTTACATCAGCCCCTATCTGGTAAAAGGGCAGACAATGTTGGATATCGGCTGTCAGATGGGACGTTTTACCATTCCTGCTGCATTGAGAGGCGTAAATGTGGTTGCAACCGATATCAGAACCAGCTACTTCCGGTTTATCAGCAAGAAAATCAATGGCAAGGGGAATGTAGAGTTCCGCCACGAGACTCTAGAGCAATCGTTGAAAAGTCTCCCCAAAGGGCATTTTGATGTGGTTATGTGCCTGGAGCTGCTTTACAACCTGCCCGATCCTGCTCAGAATCTGCAAAAACTTGCCATGCTGTTAAAGCCCGGGGGTGTATTGATTACTTCGCACCGGAGTCCGGGTTATTACCTTTTCCGGTTTATCCGTGAAAAAAATTACGAAGCGGCAAACCTTATTTTGCAGGCAAAACATCCGGATTATAACGCTCAGACTGTTGATGAATTGAAAACTTTATGCCTTCAGTCGGACCTGGAACTTCTACAGTTGGTTCCAATTGGTTTGTTCTCAGGCTTTGGCAGTGATGCATTTTCGGGAATTGCAAATCCTGCAAAAATGTCGGAACAGAACAAACTGGCTTTATCGCGTTTTGAAACCAATCATGATCTCAGTCAGATGTTTGGCAACTCAGCCCGATATAACCTTATGATCGGCCGACAGAAATAGTTACCACAGCATATGTTTTGAAATCATGACTCTTTAATCATGCTCCTCAAAGTATTCCTTGCTATCTTTACACACTCAAAATAAAAGAGTATGGATTCGGATATAATCATTGATCTTCAGAATATCAGCATTTTTCAACGCGATAATCTTGTTTTGTCAGGTGTTGACCTTAAAGTAAGGCAAGGGGAGTTTATTTACCTGATTGGTAAAACCGGTACTGGTAAAAGCAGTTTATTGAAAACCCTCTATGCTGAATTGCCTCTTAATGAGGGATTTGGGTCTGTTTGCGGATATAACCTTGTTGGAATCAAAAGCAAGGATGTTCCGTTTCTGAGGCGCAGACTTGGAATTGTTTTTCAGGATTTTCAGCTGATGTTCGATCGCACTGTGCATTCAAATCTTATGTTTGTGCTTAAAGCAACCGGCTGGAAAGATAAAGTTGCTATGGATGACCGGATAAAGCAGGTACTTGAAAAAGTTGGACTTTCGACCAAGGGATTTAAAATGCCACATCAGCTTTCGGGCGGAGAGCAACAAAGGGTTTCAATTGCCCGTGCTCTTCTGAATGATCCTGAACTTATACTCGCCGATGAGCCTACCGGAAATCTTGACCCCGAAACTTCTATCGGGATAATGAAGCTGTTGATCGACATCAGTAAGTCGGGAAGGGCCGTTTTAATGGCTACCCACAATTATGCGCTGATGGAAAAATTCCCGTCACGAATAGTAAAATGTGAAAGTGGAAAGGTTCTATTCACCGAAAACCGCACTGACTAACCTCTGTGCATTGGCTGAATTAGAATAATTAGCCTTAAGTAACTCTATTCGCGCCAAAGCTTCGGTTTTCGAAAATGGTTTCCCTGAAAGTTCATCAAGCATCTTTTTCAGCTCTGCCGGGGTTTCGGCCGTGTAACATAATTTATTCAGCCCCGTTCCATTAAGCATTGAAAGGTTGACAAGACAATGTCTTCCATTGTATAATGTGTTGAGCAGCTTTAGCTTAAGCCCGGTAGCCTGAAATGTTACCAGGATATTTACCTGTGCGTTTCTGATCAGCGAGAATAGTTCTTCATCATCAGGGTTGGCAATTACGGAGATATTGCGGTGCTTTGCCGCCAGCTCAACAATATGTTTTGGAGGGTTCATCCCGGCAATAATCAACCGATGATTGGTTTGTGCAAAAACCTTATTAATCAGAAATGCTGCTGCTGCTTCATTTTCAGGAACCTCAATGTTTCCATGGTAAAGCGCATAATCTCCGGTTCCTTCAATTATGTTCAACTCTTCATTTGAATGAAAACTAGGAAGAAATCTCACATCGTTTTGCGGAAATTTACTTTTCAGATAATTGGTGTCATACTCCGACACAACCAGCATCAGATCAGCATTTTTTAGTTTCT
>Ga0351861_1135_pt1 | contig 14627 bp, 10 predicted proteins | sample BONcelHFGM3001F9_FD_206795 | JGI IMG/M metagenome (GOLD analysis project Ga0351861, IMG submission 206795) | Enriched cells from coal bed in the Powder River Basin, Montana, United States - BONCAT cells FGM rep2 HSBNCT.FGM.300.1.F9 ...
TCGAACGAGAAGCCGAACCTTACAATGAACTCAAAGTAATGGAATACATTATCAAAGGAGGGAAAGAAACCATTAATGCGCACATCAAGCACTTGATAGCACATGGCGAAACTCAATACGCAGAAGAAGCTTTATTGTTTCTGAAAGAAAATGGAATCCCCAATCCACTTGATGAAAATATTTTATCAAGCAACAGCAAACCTCATCATTCATGTCCGGGTTCACAATCTGTCTCATTTGAAACTAATAATGAGAGTTCAGTTGAACATGATGTTTCATCACAGTTAAATCATTGGCCTATTCAACTGCATCTTGTTTCACCTGAAGCTCCCTATTATCGAAAAAGTGATTTACTTATTGCCGCCGATTGCGCTGCATTCTCTTATGGTAATTTCCATAACGATTTTATTAAAGGGAAAAGTCTTGCTATCGCATGTCCAAAACTTGATACAAACAAGCAAGTATATCTCGATAAGATTATCACCATGATAAATAAGTCTGAAGTGAAATCAATAACAGTCGCAATTATGCAAGTCCCTTGCTGTAGCGGATTAATTCAACTTGTTAGACAAGCACTTAATTTTTCTGAAAGAGATGTCCCGGTTAATGTAGTAGTTATTGGGATTAACGGAGAAATTTTACAGAAAACTTCCATCAACTGAACTATTAGAATAAAACACAAACCCGATTTAATTACAAATCGGGTTTTGCATTTTAAGTAAAAGAAAGTGAAACATCAAAATTCCCTGTTGGTCAAGATTTCATCTTGACCAATAGAACTCCGCTGAAACAGTTGATAAGAAAACCAACTACCCTTTAGCTATCATATTCAAAGCACTTCCAGATTTAAACCATTCAAATTGTCTTTCATTGAATGTATGATTCAACAAAATCTCATCTATTGTCCCATCACTATGTTTTATTATCAGAGTGAAAGGTTTACCAACTTGAAACTCAGTTAATCCTTTAATACTAACTTTATCATCTTCACAAATTAAATCATAATCAGATGGATTAGCAAAAGTAAGCGGAAGCATCCCCTGTTTCTTTAGATTAGTTTCATGGATGCGGGCAAAACTTTTTACAATTATTGCGCGACCACCAAGAAAACGTGGTTCTAATGCAGCATGCTCTCTGCTTGAACCTTCTCCATAGTTTTCATCACCGATGACAACCCAACCGATATTCTCGGCTTTATATTCACGAGCAACTTCCGGAACTGATTTGGTTTCTCCCGAATAAATATTTTTAACTTTTCCCGTATCACCTGAAAATGCATTAGTAGCACCAATAAACATATTGTTTGAAATATTATCAAGATGACCTCTATATTTTAACCATGGTCCTGCCATAGAAATATGATCAGTTGTACATTTCCCTTTCGCTTTGAGAAGCACCGTTACATCTTCTATATCTTTTCCATCCCATGGAGAAAAAGGTTGAAGTAATTGTAAACGGTCACTCTTAGAATCAACTTTAACATCAACCGTTGAACCATCTTCTGCTGGAGCAACAAAACCATTTTCGCCTGCATCAAAACCGCGTGCAGGGAGTTCATCACCGGTTGGAGGTTCAAGTTTTACTTTTTCACCGGCATCATTTACAAGCTCATCTGTTAGTGGATTAAACGATAAACTACCTGCAATTGCAAGTGCTGTTGTAATTTCCGGACTTGCAACAAACGCCAATGTATTCGGATTACCATCGTTACGCTTAGCAAAATTTCTATTAAATGATGTAACTATTGTATTCTTTTCAGTGGGCATATCCATTCGTTTCCACATACCGATGCAAGGTCCACACGCATTCGCAAGAATAATTCCACCGAGTTCCTCTAATGTTTGAAGTTGTCCATCACGCTCTATCGTAGCGCGCACTTGCTCTGATCCCGGAGTAATAGTGAACTGAGCTTTCGACTTTAAACCTTTAGCAAGAGCTTGTTTTGCTATGCTTGCAGAACGGTCTATATCTTCATAACTTGAATTTGTGCAGCTTCCGATTAAGGCAACACCGATTTGATCAGGATAGCCTTTTTCAATTACTGCTTCTTTCATTTTGGAAATTGGCCAGGCAAGGTCGGGAGTAAATGGACCATTAAGCATTGGTTCGAGTTCACTTAAATTTATCTCGATAATCTGATCGAAATATTTTTCATAATCTGTATAAACTTCAGGATCATCTGTTAAAACATCTTTCATTGAAGAAGCAAGTTCAGCAAGATCTTCTCTTGAAGTTGATTTTAAGTATCTGACCATACTCTCATCAAATGGGAAAACCGACGTGGTAGCACCGATTTCAGCTCCCATATTACAAATTGTTCCCTTACCTGTACATGAAAGAGAAGTTGCCCCTTCACCAAAATATTGTACAATTGCTCCGGTTCCACCTTTAACGGTAAGGAGTCCGGCAACTTTTAAAATTACATCTTTTGCAGAAGCCCAACCTGATAGTTTTCCTGTTAAATGAACACCGATAAGTTTAGGCCATTTTAATTCCCACGGCATCCCTGCCATAACATCTACGGCATCCGCACCTCCAACACCTATCGCGATCATTCCGAGTCCACCGGCATTAGGAGTATGAGAATCTGTACCAATCATCATTCCACCCGGGAAAGCGTAATTTTCTAAAACTACTTGATGGATAATTCCTGCTCCGGGTTTCCAAAAACCTATTCCATATTTTTGACTAACGCTTTCAAGAAAATCATATACCTCTTTATTTTCATTATTTGCTCGAAGTAAGTCTTCAGTTGCTCCAACTTGCGCCTGAATCAGGTGATCACAATGGACGGTTGACGGAACGGCTGTTGACTTTCTTCCGGCAGACATAAATTGCAGCAATGCCATTTGTGCTGTTGCGTCTTGCATTGCCACTCTGTCCGGCGCCAAATCTGCATAATCTTTACCGCGTTGTAATACTTTTGAAGGTAATTCACAGAGATGTGTGTATAATATTTTTTCAGTATATGTTAGTGGTCTGCCAAGTAGTTTTCTGGCGTGATCAACTTTGCCCTGAAATTCAGCATAGACTTTTTTAATCATATCTAAATTGGCTGTCATGTTTTCCTCTTGATTATATTTTAATAATTTGTTCAAAATTACGAAATAATATTTAAATGATTTTCCTATTTTTGATCTTAGTGAAGAAAAAGATATTAATTTTTTTAGAATAATTTTGCGATGATAAAAAAAACAAATCAGGATGAAATAGAATCATTTTTAGTTGATGCTTCAAATTATAAAGGGAATTGTGATGTCGTTTATTTTCCCGAGAGTGAAGATGAAATAATTTCGATAATTAAAGAAGCTAACACCAACAAAATTCCGGTTACTGTTGCCGGAAACGGAACCGGGTTAACAGGAGCGCGGGTACCCGATAGCGGTATTGTTATATCAACCGAAAAACTGAATCAAATAATTGAAATTAATCGAGAAGAGAATTTTATTATTGTTGAAACAGGTGTTATTCTTTCAACAATGCTTGAAAAACTAAAAGAGCAAAATTTACTTTATCCCCCCGATCCAACCGAGCAAAACTGTTTTATCGGTGCAACAATTGCAACAAATGCCTCAGGTGCTAAAACATTCAAATATGGTCCCACACGCGATTATGTTTTATCTTTAACTATTATTCTTCCTACAGGGGATGAAATAGAATTAGAAAGAGGCAAATGTTTTTCAGTCAACAATAAACTTACACTTCTTACAAAAGAGAAAAAAAGTATAGATGTTGTAATACCTAATATTGAGATGCCTAAAACAAAAAATGCTTCCGGTTATTTTATTAAAGAAAACATGGATGCAATTGATTTATTTATTGGATCTGAAGGAACGCTTGGTATAATTACAAAAGCCAAATTAAAAGTGCTTCCCTCCCCTATTAACACTTTATCATGTGTTGTGTTTTTTGAAAAGGAAGAGGATGGAATAAACTTTGTTTCAAAAAGCCGAGAATTATCAAGGCTTAATGAAAATAACTTTTCAGCCCGCGCATTAGAATTTTTTGATAGAAAAGCATTACAATTTCTTAAGGATGATTTCAATGAAATTGATAATAGTGCAAGTTGTGCAGTCTGGTTTGAGCAAGAAATAACAAGCGATAATGAAGATGCACTCACAGAAGAATGGTTTAATCTTATTGAACAATGCAACGGTAAGTCTGATAATATTTGGGTGGCAATGCAAGAAGTTGATAAAATGAGAATTAAAGAATTCCGTCATGCGATTTCATACAAAGTGAATGAATATATTTCCCGAAATAATTTCCGTAAACTTGGTACTGACGTAGCTGTTCCCGATGATGTGTTTTCAGATTTTTATTTTTACTGCCAGAGTTTGGTTGCTGAGAGCGGGATTGATTCTGTTTGCTACGGACATTTCGGAAATTCGCATATCCACTTAAACATGCTTCCAAAATCAGACGATGAGTTTTTACATGGGAAAAGTTTGTATAAGAATATCTGTGAAAAAGCTGTTGAACTAAAAGGAACTGTCTCCGCAGAGCATGGAATCGGGAAAATCAAAACTGATTATCTCTTAATGATGTTTGGAGTTGAAGGTGTGAATAAAATGCGCGAAATCAAAAAAATACTCGACCCCAACTATATTTTAGGAAGAGGAACAATGTTCACTCCGGATTGAAAAGTCTTCTGCAAACAACGAATTTTCTATTAAGTAAATATTTTGTTTTATATCTTAATTCCGTTCTATTTAATTTTCTTCAAAGTAACTAATTTTTTTTTAACAACTATAACCTAAATATGGAATTTCCATTCAAAAAAATCGGTCTCGCAATTACCTTTTCCCCTACAGGAAAAGCTTTGCTCTTAGAGGCTAAACGCCTTCAACAGCTTTTTAATTCTGAATTATTTTTGTTCCATATTGGTGAGAAGACTGATGAAAAAGAAACATCTCTTCTTCAATTAATTTCTGATTCCGGACTTGCCCCAAATTCATTTCAATTGGATTGGGGAAGCGGTGATCCAGCTAAAGCCATAATTAAAAAAGCAAAAGAGCATTCACTAAATCTCTTAATTGCAGGTGCTTTAGAAAAAGAGACGATGATAAATTACTACATCGGTTCAGTAGCAAGAAAACTTATGCGAAAAGCTCCTTGCAGTCTTTTAATACATACAATTAGACCTGGCGGATTGAGCAAGTTTAATAAATTTTGTGTATCGGTTGACTTTTCTTCTGAAAACGAAAAGATGATTCAACTTGCATACCAATTTGCACTTCTCGAAAACGCAAAAGAATTTGTTCTAATACGTGAGTTTAAGGTTCTCGGACTCGCATCAACCGTATATGAAACAGGTTCTGCACAAGGGACAGAAAAAGTCCGGCTGGAAATTCAAAAAGAAGAAGAAGAAAAAACAAAGCTATATGTCAAAGAACTTCAATTAAAAAATATTAGTGTAGAAACAGTTTGTTTATACGGCAAAGAAGGTTGGGAAGCAAATAAATATATACGCGAAAACGGCGGAGATATTTTTGTACATCTTGCACCAAAACATTCATTAAAATTCGTTGACAGATTGTTCCAACATGATTTAGAATTTATTGTAAAAGAATTACCATGCTCTTTATTACTTATTAAACTTTCAAACGAAGATAAATCATAATGAAAATGTCTGTTGCCGACATAACATTTTTTCTTATAGGAATAAGCGTAATGCTGCTATTTGCCAGGATATTTGGTGAATTAGCACGTTCTGTAAAGCAACCAATAATTGTTGGCGAAATTCTCGCCGGAATTATTCTCGGACCCACTCTTTTGGGCCTATTTTGGCCGGAAGTATTTCAAAATTTGTTTAGGCAATCTGAAAATGTTGGAATCGCATTTGAAGGTTTAACAACTATTGCCGTTGTTATGTTGTTACTTGTTTCCGGTTTGGAAGTTGATTTAAGTGTCGTACTAAAGCAGAGTCGTACAGCTATTTCTACAAGTTTAATGGGATTGGTGTTTCCATTTTTTATTGGATTTTCGATGGGTTATTTTTTCCCTGATCTTCTCGGAATAGCTGACCATAGTCAGAAGTTGGTTTTTGCATTATTCATTGGTGTCGCTTTATCAATTACCGCACTACCGGTCGTCGCAAAAACTTTGATGGATCTTAATCTTCTTAAAACTGAAATTGGAACCGTTATTATTGCTTCTGCAATGGTAGATGATTTAATTGGATGGATTATTTTTTCTATCATTTTGGGAATGATGGGAACAGCAAATCACGGTTTTGGATTTGAAACGACTTTTTTGCTTGCTTTCGCATTTATCAGCTTCATGTTAATTTTTGGGAGAAAAATATTTAATTACGCATTACCAACAATCCAAAACAAATTATCTTTCCCTGGTGGAGTCATCAATTTTATATTAATATCAGGTTTCCTTTCAGCCGCATTTACGGAATATATCGGTATTCATGCAATTTTCGGTGCGTTTATAACCGGAATTGCTATAGGTGATTCAGTTCACTTAAAACAACATACTCGTGAAATCATTCATCAATTTATTACAAATATTTTTGCTCCGTTATTCTTCGTTTCAATTGGACTTAGGGTTAACTTTATTGCTCATTTTGATATTGTAATCGTAGCGGTTTTTTTAATACTTGCATTTGCCGGAAAAATAATCGGTTGCGGACTTGGGGCTTATTTGGGTGGGTTAAAAAGATGGGACTCTTTGGCTGTCGGATTTGGTATGAACTCACGCGGTGCAATGGAAATCATCTTAGGCATATTAGCTTTTGATGCCGGTATAATTGAAGAGAAGGTTTTTGTTGCTCTTGTTATTATGGCTCTTGTAACTTCCATAACTAGTGCTCCTTTAATTGGTTTTGCTCTTAGATACAAAAGAAAAGAAAAACTAATCACACAAATTGATCCCAAATTAATAATCGTTTCATCGGCTACAGATAAAAAAACTCTAATTTCTGAACTCGCACAAAAAGTATCGGAAATAATCAAAATCGATAAAGAAATTATTATAAGTGAAGTCTTAAAGCGCGAAGAAATAATGCCTACCGGAATTGCAAATTCATTAGCTCTGCCTCACGCCAAAATTAAAATTTCGAAACCGATTGTGGCAATAGCACTATTGAAGAATGAGATTGATTTCGAAGCTGTTGACAGTATTCCTGCAAAAATAGTTGTACTATTACTTACTCCTCAAAATGATAATGAGCTTCAACTAAAACTTCTTTCTGATATTGCAAAAACATTCGGAGATAAAAACAAAATGGATGACCTATTAAGCGATATTTCACCTAATTCTGTTTATTCCAAGTTACAGAAGTTTTAACTAATCGCTTTTACTTCTCTTATTTCCACAAATTTTTTCACAAAAAAACTGTAACTTTGTACAACTAAATTTATTAGAGGTTATAATGAAAAAGCTGCTTCTCTTTTCACTGATTATTTTTACTTCACTTACCTGGGGACAACAAAAACGCATTTTAGATATCGATGATCTTTGGGCAATGCAAAGAATAGGAACATTTTCTGTTTCTCGGGATAATAAACAAATCGCATTTTCTCTTTCAACTTACAGCATGGAATTGAACAAAGGAAATAGTGATATTTATCTAATCAATACAGATGGCTCTAATCAACGTTTAATTATCAGTAGCGAAAAAAATGAAAGCACTCCTAAATTTACTCCTGACGGAATGAAATTATCTTATCTCTTTGGCGGACAAATTTGGTTATGCGACCTTGATGGTTCAAACCAGGTACAATTAACAGATATTTATTCGGGAGTTTCTGATTATGTCTGGTCAAAAGACGGGAATAAGCTTCTTTTCACTTCTTCAGTTCACCCTGATTGTTTGGATGATGAATGCAATAAGCGAAAAGATGAACTTAAAGAGAAATCAAAAGTTAAAGCAAGTCTTTTTACAGAATTGATGTATAGACATTGGAATGATTGGCGTGGCGATACAAGAAGTCATCTATTCTTATTCAATTTGAAAAATAAGGAAGCCATTGATTTAACGCTGGGTTCAAAGTTTGATACCCCTCCAATTGCACTTGGTTCAGCAAAAGATTTTTCGTTTTCCCCTGATGGTAATGAAGTTGCTTTCACTATGAATACTGATGAGTTTATTGCAACCAGTACAAACAATGACATTTTTACTATTAATCTTTCTGATGTAAAAAAAGGGAGCAAAACCCCTTACAAAAAAATCTCTGTAAGTAAAGGGAATGATAGCCAGCCAATATATTCACCGGATGGTAAATATATCGCTTACTGTTCTATGGAGCGAGAAGGTTTTGAAGCCGATAAACAAAGGCTGATGTTATATGATAGAGTTTCCGGTGCAACTACTTCTTTAACTGATAATATTGATATCTCAATTGCTGAAATGTTATGGAGCAGTGATTCAAAATCTATTTTCTTCAATGCTGCCAATCAAGTTTATGAATCAGTTTATAAAATCGATACTCATTCTAAAAATGTTACTCCACTTTTAAAAGAATACAATAATACTTCAATTGATGCTTCTTCTGATAGTAAAACTATTTACTTCAAACAGCAAAGAACAAATTTACCACATGAAATCTTCTCCCTCTCGTCAGATGGTAAATCATTGAAACAAATAACATTTATAAATAAAAACCGGCTTGACCAAATAGAGATGAATGATATGGAGACCTTCTGGTCGAAAGGTGAAGATGGTGCCCCTGTTCAATCAGTTTTAATAAGGCCTCCTTTTTTCGATAAATCCAAATCATATCCGATGATATTTTTAATTCACGGCGGACCTCAGGGTAATTGGGGAGATGATTTCCATTATCGATGGAATGTACAAGCATTCGCCGCGCAAGGTTATGTTGTTGTTGCTCCAAATCCGAGAGGAAGTACGGGTTACGGACAAAAATTCTGTGATGATATTTCAGGTGATTGGGGCGGTAAAGCTTATACTGATTTGATGAATGCTTATGACTATGCTATTGAAAATTTTTCTTACATCGATAAAAATAATACATTTGCTGCCGGCGCATCTTATGGTGGTTATATGATTAATTGGATTGCCGGACATACAAACCGCTTCAATGCGCTCGTTAGTCATGCAGGTGTTTTTAATCTTGAAAGCATGTATGGAACAACAGAAGAGTTATGGTTTACAGAATGGGAATTCAAAGGTACGCCGTGGGAAAATCGTCAACTTTATGAAAAATTTTCTCCTCATAGATATATTCATAACTGTAAAACTCCTATGTTAATAGTACATGGAGCTTACGACTTCCGTGTTCCCGAAGAACAAGCTTTCCAATTGTTCACATCGTTGCAAAGACTTGGAGTTCCAAGCCAGTTCCTATATTTCCCGGATGAGACTCACTTTGTAGCTAAACCGCAAAATGCTCGTTTATGGTGGAAGTCGGTTTTTGATTGGTACGGAAAATATTATAAAATGAAATAAATTTAGTCAAGTTGATTTAAAGCTATTATCTTAATTATTAGAAGAGGCAATTATGTCGGATCATGAAATTAAATGGCGCGAAATTGATTATAGTGATTCTCCCGAACAAGGAGAAATAAACTACAAAAAAGTAAAAGAGGAAGCAGATTATGTTGAAGCAAATATTTGGCTAAAACTTGAAGAAGTCGGCAAAAAAATCTCTTTTGCTAAAGATATTGCTGCTTTGTATAGATACATGACTGATAAATACGTTTCATGGCATAGAAAAGCTATTATAGTTGCAGCTCTCGTTTACTTTATTTCTCCGATTGATGCTATTCCGGATATTGCTCCGCTCATCGGTTATCTCGATGACCTTGGAGTAATAACAGCTTTGCTAAAGTATTTGGGGAGTGAACTGATTCCTTATTATAATTCATAATTTTTCATATTTAAGCTCATTAAGATGAATTTTAAACTAATAAAAAGTGATACGATCTTTAAGGGGAAAGTATTTGATCTTCAAGTAGATGAAATCGAATATGAAAGCGGGAATAAAGGAATTCGGGAAGTTGCAATTCATCAAGGGGGTTCGGTTATTGTCGCTTTAACGGATGACTACAAAATCGTAATGGTAAATCAATTTCGTTATCCGCTGCAGCGATATCTTTATGAACTTCCTGCAGGTAAATTAGAGCAAGGTGAAGACCCTCAAGTTTGTGCTCTACGTGAACTAAAAGAAGAAACCGGTTATAATGCAAATTCAATTATCAAACTTGGAAGCATTGTAACAACTCCCGGATTTTGTACCGAAATGCTTCATATTTTTCTCGCTCAAGAATTAACCAATGGTGATCATAGTCGTGAAGAAGGGGAATTCGGAATGCAAATAATAGAATTAACCCTTAAAGAAATTGAAGATAAAATCAAAAACGGAGATATATACGATGCTAAAACGATTTCCGGAATTATGCTCGCCAAATTGCATTTGACTAAATCTTAAATTTTATGCTTAAATCTCTCTATATAAAAGATTACGCATTAATTGAAATTCTAAATATTGAGTTTCAAAATGGATTAAACATTATTACCGGAGAAACCGGTGCAGGTAAATCAATTCTGATTGATGCAATGGGATTATTGCTTGGAGAACGCGCATCGAATGAAGTGATTAGAAAAGGGGCAGCAAAATCAATTGTTGAGGGAATATTTGATATATCTAAGAATAAAAACATTGCAGCGATTCTTGAAGAAAATGAAATTGACTTCAACGATGAATTAATTATGCGTCGCGAACTTTCTGTTAAAGGCTCAAACAGGTGTTTCATTAATGATACTCCGGTTTCCCTTAATTTAATTAAGGAGGCTGGCAATTTACTTGTCGATTTACACGGGCAGCATGAGCACCAATCATTGCTAAAATCAGAAACACATATCGACTTTCTGGACGATTTTTCTCAATGCGACGATTTACTTAATTCATATAAACATGAAATTTCTCTACTGCAAAAAGTCAAAAAAGAATTAAAGGATTTGAAGGAAAGAGAGGCTCTTCTTAAGGAGAAGAAAGAACTTTATACTTTTCAAATAAAAGAAATCGATTCAATTTCACCGAGGGAGCTGGAAGATGAAGAATTAACCAATGAATTAAGAATTCTCGAAAATTCCGAAAAGCTTATGGATCTTACATCATCGGTTTACAATTTGATTTATGAAGATGATAACTCAATTTATGATTCGATTGCAAAGGTTCAAACTGAAATAAACCAGCTCGCTGAAATTGACAAAGCATTTAATGAAATCTTGAACGAGACTTCCTCAGCTATTTCTTTAATAGATGATATTAAATCTTTTGTGAGAAATTACAAATCAAAAATCGATGTTGATCCACAACGGCTTGATGAAATGAGAGGACGATTAGCCGCAATAAATTTGTTAAAGAAAAAATTCGGCGGAAGCATTTTAACTCTTCTTGATTACAGAAAACGAATTGGAGATGAAGTTAATCTTGCTGAATCTTTCGAAGAAAAAACTGTAGAATTAAAATCAGAATTAAACAAACAATTAGAAATTTGTGGCGCAGCAGCTTCAAAGCTGACTCAAACCAGAATCAATTCGGCAAAAGTAATTTCTGAAGAAGTTGTTTCGGAATTATCTTCTCTCGGTATTAACGATGCAAGATTTGAAGTTTCTATCAAACAAAATAAAGTTGATAACGGTAATGACAATTATATACTGGTGAACAATACACCTCTTAAATACGATTCTAATGGAGTAGATGTTGTCGAATTCTTTATATCAACAAATATTGGAGAAGATTTAAAACCTCTTGCTAAAGTAGCTTCAGGCGGTGAAGTTTCAAGAGTAATGCTTGCTCTAAAATCAACACTGGCAAAAAATGACAAATTACCTTTATTAATTTTTGATGAAATTGATACAGGTGTAAGTGGAAGAATTGCTCAGAAAGTCGGTTTAGCATTAAAATCTTTAGCCAAATTTCATCAAATAATTGCCATTACTCATCTTCCTCAAATAGCAGGAATGGGCGATTCACATTTTGCTGTTGAAAAAGGAGAAGTTGAAAATAGAGTAGTAAGTTCAATCAGACAATTGAATGAGGATGAACGAGTTCGAGAAATTGCCAAATTGATGAGCGGAGAAGAAATTACTGATTCCAGCATTAATGGTGCACGTGAATTAATGGGACTATTAAAATAAACTTTCATGAAAGGGGAAATTTATGAAAGCATTTGAATTCATGATCAAAACAGATAGTAAAGGGAAAATTTGTATTCCCGACGAAATAATTAAATTGCTGCCTAAAAATCAGAATATCAGACTTCTACTTCTAATAGATGAAGAACAAGATAAAAAAATCAACTCAAGTGTTACTGAAATAAGGGCACAAGAATATTATTACGCACTTAAAGATGACGAACCTGTTTACGATGACTTTTAAATTGAGTTAAATCAGGTTTTGAAAACACATTTATGATAAGTAAATCAGCGCTTTATATACATATTCCCTTTTGCGATCATAAATGTATTTATTGTGATTTCTATTCTATCATTACATCCGATAATGTTCAAAATTATTTGTCTTCACTGAAAAGAGAAATAGATTATTATGCTCAAATCTATTCGGGGACACATTTATTTAACACAATATATTTTGGTGGCGGAACTCCTTCTCTAATGAATCCGGAATATCTTGGAGATATTATTTCATATCTTAAAAACAAATTCATAATTGAAACGGATTCTGAAATAACTATCGAAACAAATCCCGGTACGGTTACAAAGGAAAAATTTGCTTTATTTAAAAAAGTTGGAGTTAATAGGGTTAGCATCGGAGTTCAATCGTTTAATGAAGATGAGTTAAAATTTCTTACCCGCATCCATTCAAGCCAAACAGCAATCGATACAGTGTACAATGCCGTTGAAACGGGCTTTAACAACGTTAGTATCGATCTTATTTTTAATCTGCCCGGACAAACGAAAGAGAAGTGGCTGAATAACTTAAACACTGCTTTTACATTACCAATTAAACATTTATCGGCATACAGTCTAATTCTTGAAAGAGGAACAATTCTGAATAAAATGGTAATCGACAGAAAAGTTGAACTCGAAGATGATGAGCATGATGCCGATTTATACGAGTTAACAATCGATTACATCTTAAGTAAAGGGATGAAACAATACGAAGTTTCCAATTTTTGCTATGAAGGATTTGAGTCAATACACAATAATGCTTATTGGCATTATAAAGATTATCTCAGTTTTGGAACTTCTGCACATTCATTTATGAATGGCAAAAGGTGGAACAATTTATCAAGTCTTAAAATGTATATTAATTCTATTGAAAAGAATGGCAACGGTGTTATTCATTCTGAAGTTGTATCCGATATTCAAATGGAAGAAGAATATGTTTTGCTTGCTTTAAGAAGCCGCGGATTATTATTGAATGAATTTAAAGAGAAATTTGGCGGTGATTGGTTAAGAAGAAACAGCGATATGCTCAATCAATTAGAAGATGAAAAACTAATTATCATAAATGATGACTTAATGTATCTAACTCCAAGAGGTTTTGCCGTTTGCGATGAAATACTTTCACGTTTCTGCTAAAATATATTGTATGTTATTTTGAAACTTCAATAATATCTTTTTTCGTATTTCTTGCTACCAACATTTCAATTATTGCAAAGAGTAGTGCAAACACTAAAAACAGTTTCCACAATTCAGAGCCGTACCGCGCTTGTTGAATAACTTGAATTACATCCGAATTTATATCTATAAAAGTAGATGCTCCTTTGAAGTTTATCTCTTTTAGATAATCTAATATTTCTTCTTCAGTTAAATATTCTGTTTGTGATTCACGATTATCAACATTCACCGAGATAGATTCACCTAATTTGTCACCCGCAAAAAACTTATAATTCCCCGCCTGCTTAGTACTTTGAAAAGGGAAATAGTTTGAATATAGGTCTTTGTCAATATTTAATAACTCCTTTGTAAAATCAGGATATACAACTGTTGGATTATTGCTAACATAAGGTTTTGCTGATAACTCTATTTTATCTCCGGTAATAAATTTGAGACTCTCCCTATGCTGAGATGAGAGATAAAGGAGAGTTTTATACATCAATGGAACAAAAATACTTTTTATCGGAAAATTTGAACTCGCTTTATCCGGGACAACAGAGTAGAGTAAAACTTTCCCATCACCGATTTTATATTCAGCTAGAAATGTGGATCCATCAAACAAATCAATTATGTTCTTCCCTTTACCCTGAGTGGAGTGAGTGTAGTAAGAAAATATTTCAGGGGATTCGACTTTCTGATTATTTTTATTTGCAAATAACTCACTAAATAAAGGATGTTCGTACTCAACATTTCGAAATGAAATAGTTTGATTGTTATTCCTTGAATCGATAAATGATTTGAATTGCGGAATTTCCAGAGAACTTAATAATAAATTTAAATTTTTAATATCACTTTTACTGCCCGGGAAAAGTGCAATGCCTCCTCCTTGTAATAGATAATTTTTGAGATTAGCAGATTGAGTTATTTTATCAAATCCTATTGCATAAATTGCTGAATACTTTGATAAATCTAATCCGCTTAGTTGAGATACATTTTTATTATCGATTATGATATTATCATCCGAGTTGCTTGAAACCAATGCCAAATCGATAAACTTCGAGTCCGATTTTTCATCAAAAAGAAT